>Ga0105048_10000872_pt1 | contig 48096 bp, 43 predicted proteins | sample MAT05_FD_78382 | JGI IMG/M metagenome (GOLD analysis project Ga0105048, IMG submission 78382) | Freshwater microbial communities from Lake Fryxell liftoff mats and glacier meltwater in Antarctica - MAT-05 | ecosystem: Environmental > Aquatic > Freshwater > Ice > Liftoff microbial mat | place...
CAAGCTATCTGCAACGCGATGACATTGCCTCCATCAAGCCAGGTGCGCGTCACCTGGTCACGCTTGTGATCAGAAAGATTTTGGCCTCATCATCCTTCGCCATCAGTGGCACGTTGGAGAAAATGATCCAGCGTCTCGAAAGCGGACTGACAGAGGTGCAATTGCTGTTCCGTGGCCCATATAACGACCGTACCATTCTCCGCTCCAAAGACATTTTCAAGTCATTGCAAGGTCGGAGCCGCAATTTTCCTGACTACGGCAATCTGGTTGCAGCCAGCTTTCAAGTAAAATTTGACAGCAGCTCAAAACCACGCACGGTAAAGATCAAAACCCCGAATATCGCCAGCTTTGACCGTAAAGAAGATGCACACATCATCGAACAATGGATGAAGGCGCGTGGTTTTATCAAGCAGCCGGAAGTGGAAACGGACGAAGAAAATGATGAGGTGGTCGCATATGTTCCAGAAGCAGCCGTGGCATAAACTGAGCCATCTACTTGGCGCGCGCGGCGTTAAAGCGGATTGGGTTGGGTTCCCAGACGATCTGCTGAAGCTGACGAATGATCTGGCAGAAACGCATCCATGCGCAGGCAAGTGTGGTGGATACATGGATGTGGTCAAGCATAGCGATGGACAATATATTGGCGTGTGTGCTTCCGGTTGCGATAAACGGGCTTTGCAGAAGAAAGATTTGATTATTTACCGTCCTGATACTAACACCATCTTTTCCGGAATTGGACGGGCGTTCGGTATTGATAACGCAGCCGCCGTTGACATCGATGGTACTCCAGCATGCTGGGAAATCGGTGAATACAATCCTTCCGCCAGCTACCGTTTCCCTGTGGCAACTATGTTTGATGCTCAAGCAAGCAGGATTGAACGTATGATCGGTCAGCTTGCGGCCAGATATAAGAAACCGTTCTTTGTCCTTTTACCATCGGCTTCTGCCGTGACGCAATCAGTGCAGGACATTGCCCTCCGAAATGGGGCTAAAGTTTTCGCCTATGAAGACCTGATTGAATTCGTAAATAATGCAATCCAGGTCAGAGGTATGGCTGCCAGCATGTTGACAGAACTTTCTGCTGGTTGGATTAAGCACATCGATGGCGCACCTGGTGAGACGCGCTACCCAACGCCTGCGGGTGCGAAGTGGGAGGATTTTGTGCTGGAATTCACTGCCGATGAGATGGTCACCGTGTCCTGCAAGAACCAAGGGCATAAGCAGTACAGCGCAGAAGATTTTCAGATGAGAGATAAGCGCACAAAAAAACCAAAAAAATCATGGAGCTTTTTAAAGCTTCTAGCGATTGCAAATGGCAACATGTCTGTGCATGACATCGAAAAAGTTAAAAAGGACAAGCAGACAGTTTCAGAATGTCTGCAGCGCTTGTTCCAATTGCCGGATGATGATCCGATTGTGTGGGTTAATGAAGATACGGCTTATAAAACCAAATTCATTATACGGGGCGGCGATAAGTTAACTCTGGCAGGCAAAGCACGAAAAACCGCTGCCGCCTAAATCATTGAAACCTCATGACTGAAACCTGTGAACAGGAAGACAATCGGTACGGAGGTTTCAGAGAGAAAATGCCCGTAGAGAGAAAAAAGGCCTGAAAATTCGCCGCAGGGTCCGTTGCCCTGTCATGAGCTTTGTTCGGAACACCTTGCGTGAATTGGGCTTCTTCTGCCGACCACCAAAAAGATATAGGGTCGGTTTTTAAGAAAATGGCGGGGGGATGACTTACAAACATTAGTTGACAGCTATTTACTCAGCTTGGTTTCGGTAATTCAGTCAAAAAATCTACACATTCCTCTACTAGCTAACTCTTAGGATTTAGTCTTACGTCTTAGGATGATATTGGATACCATGTACAATACAGGTGTCAAAACATGAAAAAAATAAAATCAAACAACCTTAAACTTATTGGGAATGAAAAATCATATACCTCCGAATTTTTTGAGACCCTTTATAATAAAATTGCACTCACAGATTCAAAAAAGAAAGCAGTTCTAAGAAGAACAATTATTTTAGCCACACAAGCCTATATTAGAAACTATGCTGAATATCTAAGGCAGTTAGCATCACATGAAATCGAAAAGGAACTTAAGAAAGTCGTAAATCATATAGATAAAGCGGCAGATTCACTTATTAAAGTTTATGCATCAGGAAATTACGGGGAAAATATCGCCAATAATCTTTACGATGTTATCCTCCAAAAATATCCATCCATGCACGGAACATTAAATGAAATCCGAAGAGGGGACGGACAATCCATTACCATCACTTCACCCCTCAAATCTTTAGACTTCTTAGCTTCAATGGGCGATGCGGTAGATATAACAATAAAAAACTTCCCTTCTCACAAAACAACCCCCAAAAGCATTGCCCTGTATCATTGGATTATGATTTTAGCTGCCCAGTTAGAGCCGATAATCGGTCATAAGCTGGAACAAAGCCATTATTACAAAGAAGGCAAAAAAGGCGAATATATTTCCAAGAAAGAAATTAGCGACTCTGAATTGCTTTTGTTCATTATTTCTCAATTAGACCCCAACGTGACGATTTCCCAAATGGAAACGGCAATCAAAGAAACCCGTAAGGAACGCCATAACGCTCCTTGGGATAATTATTTCCCATGACCATAAATTTCTAGCTGTAGAAAAAAATCTGATTTTTTTGAAGGAAATTTTCCTTCCAGCTCTCTTTGGAAATTATAGGACATTCGACTAAAAATATTTGTAGAAACCCAATCAATTTTGAAAAGGACTGCAAATGATAGATAACCCCATAAAAGACAAATTTCTAAGACTATCAGACGTTAAAGAACGTACTGGACTTAGTCGGAGTACCATTTACCTCAATATCAGTAAAAACATATTCCCTAGACCTATCAGTCTTGGCGCGCGCTGTGTCGGCTGGCTCGAAAGTGAAATAGACGTATGGATTCAAAGTCGCATTCAGAACAGGTCAATCCAACCATCTGAATAACTAATTTAGCCCCACGCATTCCAATATTTTTGCATTAGCAAAGGAGAAAACAAAAATGAAAGATAATTCTGGTAGTTTAGATACCCCAAAGAACAATTCTCAAAAAAACCCATTAAAAGCCATTCGAGAAAAATGTTTGGATTGTTGTGGCAATCAAACTTCAGAAGTTCGTGAATGTCATATTACGGATTGCCCATTATGGGCTTATCGAATGGGAAAGAATCCATTTCATCAGCGCAATATGACGGATGAACAAAAACTGGTGGCAATCAAACGCCTGAGAAAGCCAAAGAACCAAAGTTAATTTTTTTCAGTCTTAGTAGCTTCTATTTTTCTAGCCATATGCTTGGCTATTCTGCATACGCCAAATGCTACAAGAAAAATTGCACCGGTTATTTCATCATCTTCATCGACTGGGGTCATAGATAAATTGAAAACCGCGTAGGTAAACAGTAACCATAAAAATAGATTTTCAACTACTTCTTTTACGCCTCCTTTTCTGACGCTATATGCAATAACGATAATCAACGATATAGATTGAAATGCAAAACTATACATTAAAGATTCAGGAATTTGCTCGCCAGATTCACTCATGTTTCTAACTCGTCCTATTGGTTTGTTGTTGATTTTTGTTTTGCAGTTTTTTCTGCCTCCTTACGTGCAGACGCTTCTTGTCTGACTATCTCAATCTCTTTTGCGACAGTACAATTTTTTTGGATAGCAACTTGTTCTAGGGCATCAAATTCACCTTTCAAACGGGACAACTCAACACGCTGGTCACTACCTTCAATAAAAAATAGTGCTGGCCATAAAAGGACAAGACCAACTCCCATCGCTACTGCATCATCTCCTGCGATATCATCCTGAACACCACTTACCTCATTCATTTTGCGTCCTACACGACCAATCTCACCTTTGATTTGTTTACAAGAATAGTCGCTATATTGTAGCGGGGATACATAAGAAGCTTTGATATTCTCCGATTTGCTGGCGCAAGCACCCAATAAAAGGCACGTTACCATCAGTAAAAGTGTAGATTTTTTTGTAGTGTTAATAATGGATTGCATAATATTCATATTCCCCTGCGTTAAAATTAAAACGACCACCAGATTTCTCTGGTAGTCGGGGAGTTGATTTCCGTCCATCGAACGGCGCAACGTATTCGCTTGCGCTATCATATTCCGTTGCCTCCCCGACCATAGGTCGAGAGGCAACGTCATTGGTGACGGGCTGACGTTGTCTTAGCCCGCGATGGTAAGGGGAAATCACGCCCCAGAGTTTCCAAAACGAAAACTCATTCCAAGACATTAACGAAGTGGTATAAATTTGTCAAAGTTTACAACCACTAAAAAAATAGGAAATAGAAGTGTGTGTTCCCCCTTTAGGGGGCGGAGGGGGTGAAAGCTTTAAACCCTCAGAAAAACCTAAGCACAGTATCTCTTTCTTGATATATACTGTGTTATCTGACAGCATTTCATCTTCTCAAAGAGAAAAAATCGAATAATAAACAAGTCCAAAGGACATAAGTCAGGCGCGCCCTCGCTAGTCGTAGACTGCATGACAAACAATTATGATTTTTTTCTCAAACCTCTAAAAATCACTCTGATTTCTTCAATCGCCCAATACTGGTTATATTATTCTGTTCTTTCCTCATTTTATCCAAAATATCGGCATAGTCCTGCATCATCTTTTTACGTTCTAACATGTATGTTGCCTTATAATTATAAGCCGAGCGCGTTTCATTCTGATCAGAGTGGGCAAGCTGGGCTTCAATCGCTTCGGGTTTATAGTTCTTTTCGTATAGGATACTGGACGCAATAGAACGCCACCCATGCCCCGTCATCTTTCCTGCATACCCCATACGGCGTAGAGCCATCAAAACTGTTCCATTACTAATATGCTTTGATTTACTGGCGGGGCTGTGAAAGATATGTTCTCTATCTCCTGTTAGCGTCCTAAGTTCTCTTAAAATGTCCAAAGACTGCCTTGATAAAGGCACAACATGAGGGCGTTTCATCTTCATACGCTCTTTGGGGATATGCCATTCTTCACGTTCCCAATCTATCTCATTCCATTTTGCCCCAATCAATTCCCCTGTACGGACAAAGGTTAATGCCAAGAGTTGCATAGCGTATTTGCTAAAATCTGGCTCTCTGGCTTCTATCGCCTGTAAAAGGGTAGGGAGTTCATCTAAAGGCAGGGATGCATGATGTTCCTTTTCCCGTGATGGCAGTATACCACGCAAGTCAGAAGCTGGATTATGGGTGCAAAGCCCACGGGTAGTGGCGTATCTGAAAATCTGTCCTATAACCTGTTTTACCCGTTTGGCTGTATCTATTGTCCCTTTAGATGCTATGCGGTCTATCACACGCACAACATCGGGAATGGTAATTTCTGTAATGGGTAATGCCCCTATGGACGGAAAGACTAATCTCTCCAGTTTCTCCATATTCTGGGTTTTGTATTTCTCATTTAATCCTTTTTGCATACTCTCCATCCAGAGAAGAGAAACATGTCTAAAAGTATTTTGCCCCTCTATCGCCCTACGAAGCTTCTCTGCTCGCTTATGGTTGGTTGGATGCTTGCCAGTCTCTAAAATAGCTCTAGCATCATCTCTAAGCTTTCTGGCTTGCGCTAAACCAACGATTGGATATTTACCCAATGCCGTCATCTGTGGTTTGCCAAGATGGTAAAAGCGATATCGCCATAGTTTGCTACCTGTCGGAGATACCTCAAGGCATAGTCCGTGACTATCCGTAACTCTGTAAAGTTTCTCCCTTGGTTTTAAATGTTTTATTGCAAGCTCGGTAAGCGCCATAGTATATCTCTCCTACCCTTAATTCTACACAAAGCGCATTCGGATTGCAATGGAATTTATAGAACGCTAAAAGACGCTATAACCCAATGATTAATTGGGGTTCTTATCAAAAATCGGATTTCTGTGGAAGCCTTGATAATACATAAATGGCGGAGGGGATGAGATTCGAACTCACGGTAGGTTTAACCCTACGCCCGCTTTCCAGGCGAGTGCCTTAAACCGCTCGGCCACCCCTCCTTATTGCTGGAAAGTCGGAAAACTAACCTCTTGGAAAAGAAATTTCAAGCAAAGAATTACAAATCAGCTCGATTAGTTACTATTTTCCTTGGCAATTCGCATTTCTCGGGCGCGGGTCAGGATGGCATCCTCAAGTTTGGTTCCGGTATCCTTAGCAATTGTGGCGTCTTTCCACACACTCCCTGTTTTAACCTGACGGAAAACCTTGACCGATAAAGCTTCAGACTTTAATTCGCTTCCCAAGATAAACACATTTAATTTTGTGCGTTCGCTTGAATTATCAGGGGGGGTGTACCAGTCTGTAATGATTGTCCCGCCAAAGGGGTCAGCGGAGGCCAAGGGCATAAAAGAGACAGTATCCAACGCCGCACGCCAGAGGTAGCTGTTGACCGTAACACCTGAATTATTATTTTTACTTTTCCCACCAAAGGCATCCAGCCCACCCGGACCAAAAATGCTTGGGGCTTCGCTGTAAATATTACTGTCTCCCGTTGACGCCCTATCTGCACCAGTTGGGTATTTTGCCTCTGATTCAATGCCTGAACAGGCAGAGAGGGAAATTAAAGAGGCGCATATCAGAGCAGAAAGTTTAGTTTTCATAGGTTTATCCATTTCATTATAATGACTAAGTTGATATTTAGCACGATGGTCACTTAGTCTCAAGAGGCCTAACGCGTGAAAAATCAGTTCTCAAATAACGGTCTTTGTGCCAAAAATACCCTATGGAACACAATTTAAAAAATAGTTTGAAAAATCAACCCGATGAAAATGGCCATTTTGGTATTTTTGGTGGGCGGTATGTAGCAGAAACGTTGATGCCCCTTATTCTAGATGTTGAACAGGCGTATTTGAAGGCAAAAGATGATCCAACTTATATCGCTGAATTTGATGAATTAAACCGCGATTATATTGGTCGCCCCAGCCCCCTTTACTTTGCAAAAAAAACAACCGAGCTTTTAGGGGGAGCCAAAATTTATTTTAAACGCGATGAATTAAATCATACAGGATCGCACAAAATCAATAATTGTATTGGTCAAATTTTGTTGGCACGGCGTATGGGTAAAACTCGTATAATTGCAGAAACAGGCGCGGGGCAACATGGCGTTGCAACTGCCACAGTATGTGCCTTATTCGGAATGCCCTGTACTATTTTTATGGGGGCAACAGATATTGAACGTCAAAAACCAAATGTCTTTCGGATGAAATTATTGGGTGCGGATGTCCGTGCTGTGACTGCGGGTGCTGGGACACTAAAAGATGCGATGAATGAAGCCTTACGCTATTGGGTTGCCAATGTTCATGATACTTATTACATCATTGGTACAGCAGCAGGCCCACACCCTTATCCGATGATGGTTCGTGATTTTCAAAGTATTATTGGCAGAGAGACAAAGCAACAAATTTTAGAACGTGAAGGACGCCTTCCTGATGCGTGCGTGGCCTGTATCGGTGGCGGGTCAAATGCGATTGGTCTTTTTCATCCTTTTATAGATGATAGAGATGTCCATTTAATAGGGGTTGAGGCGGGCGGACATGGCGTTGATACCAAAGAACATGCCGCTAGTTTATCGGGGGGTCGCCCCGGCATTTTACATGGTAATTTGACCTATTTATTACAAAATGATGATGGGCAGATTGAAGAAGGTCATTCTATTTCTGCGGGTCTTGATTACCCAGGGATTGGCCCTGAACATTCATGGCTTCATGATACAGGGCGTGCTGAATATGTCTCTATTACAGATGACGAAGCGTTAGATGCCTTTCAGAAATTATCGCGCTATGAAGGTATTATTCCAGCGTTAGAGCCAGCGCACGCCTTTGCCCACATTTTAAAAATTGCAGGACAAATGAATAAAGATAAAATCATTGTGATGAATCTCTGTGGGCGAGGGGACAAGGATGTGTTCCGTGTGGCAGAAATTTTAAATTTTGATGTCTTATAATTCTAAGATGTCTTTTAACTCTGACATCTCGTCAATCACATGATGGGTCTTGCTTTTCTGAAGGCGATCCTTTGAAAAACATCCCCATGTGACAGACACACACATCATCCCTAAGTGATGGGCAATTTCGGGCTCTTCTAAACTATCGCCGATAATAAATGCATCTTCTGGATTATATCCGAACTCATCTAGAATTTTTTCGAATCTTTCCTGTTTCGAAAGTTTGGATACGGCTAAAGATGAAATATCTGGACTTCCACAAATATGCCTAAATTTGCCATGTACATGGCGTTCTGCCATTTGTTGTTCCAAATGGTCTTGAATATGATTACTGAGAACCATGATTGTTAAATTCTTATCAAGAAGATAATCAAGAATTTCCATTGCCCCCTGCCTTAGAGGAGCTTTCTTTTGTTCGGGTTCATAAACCGACATAAAAACATTTTGTAACATGTCGCGGTTTTTTAAATAGGTATCTGTGTCAACGCCATTGCGATTAAAAAAATGGATGAAGGGAAATTCCATCGTTTCGCGATATCGTTCGAATGTAATTGCAGGACGTCCTAACGCAAGCAATTCAGAATTTGCTGCTGAGAAATTGGCAGGGCTGTCGTCAATCAATGTTCCATTCCAATCAAATACCCCTAATTTATATTTCATTTCCCATTATTCCTTTTTAATCATCCTAACAAAAAAGCAGTCTTTCGACTGCTTTTTTAATGCGTTATATACTTAAAAGACTACGCTGCTTTTTTAGCTGTTTCGAGAGCTTTTTTGGCTTGATCGAACACTGATTTAAAAGCCGCTTCATCATTCACTGCAAGTTCAGCCAAGACTTTACGGTCAATGCTGATACCCGCCAAGTTAATACCGTTCATGAAACGAGCGTATGTGAGACCATGAGCACGGGATGCTGCGTTAATCCGCTGAATCCACAGGCTACGGAAATCACGTTTTTTGTTACGACGATCGCGGTAAGCATAGCGCAGAGCTTTTTCAACGCGTTGCAGAGCAATTCTGAAACAGTTATTAGAACGGCCACGATACCCCTTGGCCATTTTCAAAATTTTGGTGTGACGAGCGTGAGCGCGTGGTGAACCTTTTTTTACACGAGACATTTATACATCCTCCTCTTAATCCAGCACGATTGGTGCAGGGTTGTGGTTGGTTTTTTTGAGACCGCGGCTGTAAGGCATAAAGTTCTCAAGAATGATACGGCTATCCACGTCGGCAAGGATTGAAGTCCCGCGAGCTTTACGTTTCATTGATTTTGGTTTGTTCATTTGCATGTGACGCATTTTAGCAGGCTTAAATTTAACCTTGCCAGAACCAGTCACCATAAAGCGCTTTTTAGCAGCACTTTTAGTTTTCATTTTCGGCATTTTCTTCTCCTATATTAGTGGTGATAACACCTGAATTCCTTAAGTCCCACTGAGGCAGCCGATTTTTCGCCAAGTGAGAAGAATTCAGGAACAATGGGGTTATACACAAGATGAAAGAGGAAAAGCAAGAGATTCTTTCATTCTATTTAAGTTGACAAATCCAGTTCTTTTATTATAGAAATACAATAATTTCATAATATTTAAAGTGAGTCGTCATATGAGCGCAATTTCTTTACCCTTTAAAGCCATATATTTGGTTGGAGATTTAAAACGAGCATTTATTGGGGCACAAGATGCTCTTCGCTCTTTAAATCAATCAGAAAGAATTGGTGTGAGTGAACAAAGCATAGCTTTGATAGAGCAAGCTGAGTGGGCTTTGAATTTTCTTAAAGGTTTAGAGGATGGTGATGGGATTATATTCCCTGAACCTCTTTTTGACTTTGCAAAGCCTACAGACAAACTAACACCGTCGTTTAGGAAATGCATAGATAATCATTCTGCTAAGATTATCCCTGTGGAACAAGTTAGGCGTTTAGGCCTATAGTCGTTATTTTTTTAAATGACTGCCAATCTCATCCATAATATGGGGCGGGAAATCTTGGTCTTCCCACGGAAGGTAAATCCAAGTATCTTGAGTTACCTCTTTTGCAAAATAGTCAGTGACGGGCTTTCCTGAGGGTTTAGCATAAAGGCAGGCATAAGTGGCATCGGGCAATAATTCCCTAAGGGCTTTAAATGTGTTTCCAGTATCAGATAAATCATCAATAATTAAACAGTTTTGACCCGACGCAATTCCATTAGGTATTTTTAGAACCTGTGCTGCTGATTGGGTTTGGTGGTCATAGCTTTTAACACTTACAGTATCAATATTGCGGATATCCAGTTCGCGGGCAACAAGGCAGGCGGGAACCATTCCGCCACGGGTCACAGCAATCAACCTATCCCATTTTTGGCCTGAATGCCGCAGGGCATTACAGAGGGTTTTTGAGAGGATATGGGTTTCGTTCCATGAGGCTGAATAATCACTAGGCATTATAATTCCTTCTTTTAAAAAATCTTTGATAAAGGACAAAAAGCTAAAAAAACAGCAAAAAATTTTGTTTTTAAGCACTATTCCTTAATTAAGGCACAATTAAGTCAATCATTTCCCAAAAAATAGCCATATTTATATGGGATATTTGTATTATAGGATTTATTAGTTTCAGCTAAAAAACTTATAATAGACACAAAATACCAAACACACACAAATCAAAACCCGATGCCTGTTCCTCCTCGCATCGGGTCTTTGTTTTTTTGGAACCTGTTTGACCTATTTCTTTAGATAATCTCGAATTAAGATTTCGGCAATTTGCACGGCGTTGAGTGCGGCTCCTTTTCGAAGGTTATCAGAGACACACCAAAAATTAAGACCATTTTCAACTGAATTATCTTCACGGACACGAGATATAAAAACACTATCTTCTCCCTGAATTTCAACAGGTGTTGCAAATTCCATTTCCGATTCTAAATCAATCAATTGAATACCTGGAGCTTTTTGGAATAAAGACATGGCCTCATGAACAGATAATGGACGTTCAAATTCAACATTGACCATTTCAGAATGTCCTATAAAACAGGGAATACGAACGCAATTCGCACAGACCTTAATGTTTTTATCAAGAATTTTGCGCGTTTCTACTTCCATCTTCCATTCTTCTTTAGTGCGTCTGTCATCCATAAATACATCAATTTGTGGGATGGCATTAAAGGCAATTTGTTTTTTGAAGATATTAGGCTGCGGCGACCCATTCATAAAAATAGCACGGGTCTGATTGAATAATTCATCCATGGCTTCTTTACCCGCGCCCGATACTGACTGATAGGTTGACACGACAACGCGCTTAATTTTTGCGGCCTCATGAAGTGGTTTTAAAGCCACCACCATTTGAATTGTTGAACAATTGGGATTGGCAATAATCCCTTTCTTTTTATAATCGGCAATGGCTTCTGGGTTGACTTCTGGAACAACCAAAGGAACATCAGGATCCATTCGAAAGTGGGATGTATTATCAATGATAACGGCTCCCGCTGCCGTGGCGCGCGGTGCAAATTCAGCAGATACTTTGGCACCTGCAGAAGAGAGGACAATATCTGTTCCCTTAAAGTCATATTTAGCCAAATCAAGAATTTTGATGTCTTTATCACCAAAAGAGACCTCCCCGCCTGCAGAGCGTTGAGAGGCTAAAGCCACAATTTCTGAAATAGGAAAATTGCGCTCATGAAGGGTTGTAAGTATCTCTCGTCCTACATTACCCGATGCACCAACAATTGCGACTTTGTATCCCATAATCAACTTCTCTTTCTTTGTATTTCTTTAATCATTTGATGACACTTTATGGCTAGAATAGTCAGACAACACTGTCAAGGCAGAACACATGAAAAACGCTCGAATCCTATTGATTGAAGACACAGATAGCGTCCGTGAAGTCTTAACACGACAATTGGAAAGTTTAGGCGTGAATGTCACGGCTCTACCAGATGGAGATAGTGTCAAGCGAGAATTAGATAATACAAGTTATGATTTAGTGATTGCCGATCTTCATCTGCCAAATTGTTCTGGCTTTGATATTGCTCGATTTGCTCATGCTAAAAATTGCAAAATTGTTTTATTAAGCGGTGATGCGAGTGTTACAGGTCGTAATGATTTACTCACAGCGCAATTTGATCAGATGTTGACTAAACCTGTTACTCTTCAAACATTACAAAAGTTACTGATAGACCACCGCCTCATTGATTCTGATATTCCTCTTATTCAAAATTTTGGGACGGGTGATGAATTTGATGAAACGGGCTGTATCAATTTATTATCGCTTCAAGAGCAAATGGGCGACTTGGACGATGTTGCCCTTCAAATGTTATCTAAATTTCCAGATATGATGCGCCCATTGGTCAAAAATACAATTACAGAAGCAGAATTAAAAAATAATATTAAATGCGTTGAATTGGCTCATTCTTTAAAGGGGGCGGCACGGTCAGCGGGAGCCAATCATTTAGGCATGATATGCGAGGCTATCCAGAGAGAGGCAATGATGGGTCATGTAGGTATGAATAGCTTGGAAGATTTAAAGCAAGAATTTCAAAAGGTAGAGAGTGCCATCAAAAAATTAGCTAATTCTTAACCCGCTCCATTGCCTTCACCATTTTTGTCATTTCAGAAAAATAAGATTCACGGACACGAGTCAGCAGTTTAGGCCATTTTTCAAATGGAACAGGATCGTTCAAAGAATAATTTGGTAGGTATGCATAGGGAGTGCTTACATCCCAATCTCTTGCTTTATTCAGTATCATATTCATGCGACGTGTATCTTTTATCATCCAAGAAATGATAGGCTCTCCAAGTCCAGATGTTAGATTTTTAAGACCTTGATGCGGGTCATCAATGCGAGGTTCTTTATCAAGGTTTGGGGCAGATTGATCAGATGTTTTTTTGGAATCTTCACCTAATCGTTTAACATCATTTTTATTAGGAGTTGATGGCCAACGAACCGTATCAAATGATAATCTCAGTTGCCCCACAATAAAATAAAGGGCTGCCTGTTCTTTTAATCCCTTATCAAATAAAGATTTTGCAGCCAAAATAAGACCTTGTGGTGGAACAGAGCCTCTATCACTCTCAATAAGGTAAATTATTTTTTTTATATCTTGATTACTTTCTGCCAAAGCGACTTCGCTCAAATGATTCCATTCTTCGAGGTCATCAATTTTAATGAGGGCATCTTCTGGCTTAAGCGGAACATAGATAGGTTTCGATAGATCGGTATCAATAGGTTTTTCTAATTCAGGGGCGCCCTGAGTTTGGGTCGGCATAGAAGTATCTGGTGATTTAGGCTTAAGATTCTTCATCCCGATTGTTGGCTTTTGTTCTAAAAAATTATAGGCAAAAGCCAGAGAACCTTGCCAAAAACATAAACAAACAAAGAAAATAAAAATTTTACTTAACAAATTTTTGCCCACAATACCCACAGATGATTTCGGCTTGTCCATCAAAGCTATAATAAACTTCAGGATGACCTAATGACGCATTTCCCCCGTTACATTTGATACCCGAAGTGGCTGAATCAACAATAATCGGGGGTGGCGGGGCAAAATATGATAAATTTGTCATGATATTAATACTTTCTTTGTCCTATTTTTATAAGCTTTTGGAAGAATATTGTCTAGATGGGGCTTTTTATATGTCTAAAACTATATCAACTATTTCCTTTAAAGATAATCCAGCCCTTAAGGGTAGGGAAGATAAATTTGTTGCTCTTGATGTCAAGGTGGGTCCTGTACTGGCCAGTTGGTGCGAATCTATTTTCGCTCATGAATGGTTGGATGCAGAGGGAAAAATCAAAAAATTGGCTGATATGTCAGAGAAAATGCAGGAAAAACGACAATCTATAGAATCAGACATTGATGAAAATTTTGTTTTCGAACGCCCTGTTTTAGGAATTGGAATCATGGATAATATAGAAATAGGATCAGGAAAAGATTTGTTTTTATGTCTGGCTGCACGGGGACTAACGAGCCTATCGGTGCATATTCCAAAAGCTAATGAAAAAGATTTTCGAATGTTTATTCGTTAAATTCATTTTTCAGTGTAATATAAGATGATGAATACATTACTTCCCAAATCGCCAAGTCACCCCCATGAAAAAGGCTCATCGCTTTTTATTATTTTGATTGCAGTCGCATTATTTGCGGCGCTCAGCTATGCCATTTCACAACAGGGAGGGTCTGGCAACGCCCTTTCACAAGAGAGAACCCGTTTATTAGCTAGTGATGTGATTGATATGGGGAATAAACTATCAGATACAACTGCACGGCTAAGGCTAAAGAAAATTTCCAATACATTGCTTAGTTTTGAAAATGGAATTGTGGCGGGCTATACAAACCCTGCCTGTACTTTGGATAATTGTAAAATATTCGCCTTTGATGGCGGTGGCATGGATTGGGAAACTCCAACCAATGATGTCAACGGAGCTAAAGATTGGGGCTTTACTGGGAACATTGCCATTCAAGATATTGGAACAACGAATGCAGATTTAGTTGCTTTTTTGCCAAACTTATCTCTCGCTCTTTGTAATCGCATTAACATTCTGATTGGAATTTATGGCACAGGTGGAACGCCAAGTGTACTTGCGGTTGCTTCGGGGAATAAATTTATTGGGACATTTACTGCTGTTCCAATAACACTAAGTTCTGCACCCATTAACGGGCAAAGCTCTGCCTGTATTCAGGTAAGTACGGCAACAGGTACAGCCTTTACAGGAGCCCCTCTAACCAATAATTATATTTATTATCAGGTTCTAGAATCCAGATAAATATTTTCTAGTTCAAACCTAAACCGCGACTGCCGCTTTAATAGTGGGATGAGGGTCATAGCCAACCAATTCAAAGTCCTCAAATTTAAAATCAAATAGGTTTGTGACCAATGGATTTAAATGCATTTCAGGAAGTTTTCGCTCATCACGGGACAACTGTAGGGCCACCTGTTCCATATGATTGGAATAGATATGGGCATCACCAAGCGTATGCACAAAATCTCCCGGTTTTAAACCGCATACCTGCGCAACCATCAATGTAAGAAGGGCATAGGATGCAATATTAAACGGAACACCCAAAAAAATATCGGCAGAGCGTTGATAAAGTTGGCAAGATAATTTTCCATCCGCCACATAGAATTGGAAGAAACAATGGCATGGAGGTAAGGCCATTTTACCAATTTCACCCACGTTCCACGACGAGACAATAAGGCGGCGACTATCTGGATTGGTTTTAATATCATGAATAATATTTGATATTTGATCAATGTGCCGACCATCTGCCGCAGGCCATGAGCGCCATTGATGTCCATAGACTGGACCTAAATTTCCATTCTCATCAGCCCATTCATCCCAAATACGAACATTATTTTCTTTCAAATATTTAATATTTGTATCTCCTTGAAGGAACCATAATAACTCATGAATAATTGATTTAGTATGGACCTTTTTGGTTGTCAAAAGTGGAAATCCATCTTGAAGATTAAAACGCATTTGATACCCAAAGACGGAGATTGTCCCCGTGCCTGTTCTATCTTCCTTCTTTGTGCCTTTATCTAACACATGGCGTAACAGATCGTGATATTGTTGCATGGGTAAACCCTTTATCTATTAAAAACTCTAACTCATTTCATCACTCCCCCTTATGATTAAACAAGAGGGAAAGGGTTAATTTCCACATATCTTAGAAACCCCCAATAGATTTAGGCAGCTTTTGGTTTGGGCGTTGAGGTTAGACGGAGAAAAACATCTTCCAAATCCTCGTCTTTGGTCGATAAATCAACAATATTCAGCCCAGATGATTGAATTTTTGTAATAATTTCTCCTGCGCCAATTTGCTTGGGATCAAATTTGATAAGCAATGTATCGGCTGAGAGTTTCTGAATTGATAAATGTTTTAGAGACTCAGGAATATCATTTATATTTTGCGACAGTTTGACTTTTAATTCCTTACCATCGACGCGCGATAGGAGTGTTTCCTTTTCTTCATCAACGATAATTTGTCCATGATTGATAATCGCAATTTTATCACAAAGCTCTTCTGCCTCTTGGAGGTAATGCGTTGTGAGCAATATGGTCACGCCCGATTTATTCAAAGCGCGGACATTATCCCATAATTGATTACGCAACTCGACATCAACGCCCGCTGTAGGCTCATCAAGAACAAGAATGGGTGGCGAGTGTACCATCGCTTTTGCAACCATCAAACGCCTGCGCATCCCGCCTGATAGCGACCTTGTATAGGCATTTGCCTTATCAGAGAGGCCAACCATTTTAAGAAGTTCATCTGATTTCCTTTCTTTTGTAGGAACTCCATAAAGCCCAGCTTGGAGGTCGAGTAATCTTTTGGGTGCAAAGAAAGGGTCAAAATTTATCTCTTGTGGCACAATTCCAATATTGGCTCTGGTTTGACGGGGGTTTTCATCAATATCAGTTCCCCAAATATTGACTGATCCAGATGTTTTTAAAACAAGCCCTGCAAGAATATTGATGATAGTCGATTTTCCAGCCCCATTGGGGCCCAATAAACCATAGATAGACCCAGCAGGAATAGTAAGATTGACATCACGGAGGGCAATTTTTTCAGGGCTTTTTCCGCTCGCCTTATAAATTTTATTCAGATTTTTGATTTCAATTGCATTTTTCATTTTTACTTTTTTTCTATCGTTTTTACTTTTAAAATTGAGATGACATTGACAATTTTGGCAATCATAAACCCAAGGCCAATACCCCCGATAGCACATGATATAGCTTTGACAAGCCATGCTAGTAGAGGTAGGGACGAAAAAATTTCAGTCAAGTCTTCTAATCCGTGATGGAGAGGAGGAATACCGTGTACAATAATTTCTGCGCCAACCCATAGCATAGCCGCTGTTCCAATATAGCTTAGTGTAGTTAGAAAATGGGGCATAAATTGAACAATTCCTCGGCCAATCTTTTGAACAAAAGGACGATTTTTTTCGTTGGCCATGTATAGCCCAACATCATCTGCTTTTACAATAATACCAACAAATCCATAGACGGCAATTGTAATGGCAATGGCCACACAAAGCATAACTATAATTTGTGTAGTAATATCTTTATCAGAAACTGTTGCGAAGGTTATCGCCATAATTTCAGCGGAGAGTATAAAATCTGTTCTGACTGCCCCTTTTACACGAAGTTTTTCTAACTCTTCTGGCGTAATATTTTCTATCTCTTCTTCCTTTTCCTCATGTGGGTGACTGCTGAATCTTGTAAAGACAGAATGAACCTTCTCATATCCTTCAAAACAGAGATAAGCACCCCCAAACATCAAGATAGGCTGAATAATCCATGGCACAAAGAAACCAAGCAGAAGTGCTGCAGGCCCTAAGAAAAGTAACTTGTTAATCAGGGATTTTTTTCCAATATTATAGATAATGGATAATTCTCGCGCTGGGTCAAGACCAACAACATATTTTGGTGTAACTGCCGCATCATCAATGACAATACCTGAAACTTTTCCACTTGTTTTCGCAACCTGCGCAGGAATATCATCAAGGGTGGCGGCACTTATTTTAACCAGAGCCGCAACATCATCCAAAAGGGCAAAGAAACCAATACTCATTTATGTCCTCAAATATAAAATATCTTGCAGATACTATAACGATTTAGGGGGAAGGGTAAAGGGAGAGGGAAAATGGTGGAAGAGACAGGGTTCGAACCTGTGTACGCTCACGCGGGCAGATTTACAGTCTGCTGCCATTAACCACTCGGCCACTCTTCCAACAGTATTAAGGTCCAGTTTTTAAAGAGCCTCGCAGATTATGCTATGTTTACTTGCGTAAACGGGCGGCCACTCTTCCAACAGGGGTATTAACTATGGTATTCTACTATTTTCTTGCACCCATCGGTTACACGGGATATTGAGATGGAGAAGAAAAGCGATATGGGTTCGAAAGTCAAGTCAAAATGAAACAAAAATCAAAAAATTCTGCTCCTTTTAGGTCAAGAGACGGAAAAATATCCGATAGACCTGCGAAAAAGAACGATAAACCTGCCCCACCTAAACGTGGAATAAAGTCAGGGACTAGAGCTGGGCGCATTTTGGCCGAACAACGTGAAGCTCATGGAATTGACCCCCGTCCTGTCAAACGCGAAGGAGGAACACCCAAAATCCGCATGACTTTGTTTGGAACCCACGCGTGTGAAGCGGCAGTGATGAATCCCACCCGTGCGATGCAGGTGATTTATTGCACGGATGCCACCGAAAACATGGCGTATGATTGGGTGAATAAAGCCCGTAAGTTAGGAATTAAGCGTCCTGACCCTGTGTTGTTAGAAAAGCAGGCATTCGATAGGGCGTTGCCAAAAAACACCGTTCATCAGGGCATAGGAATTGATGCCGCACAATTATCCGAAGTTTTTTTGCCCGATATCATGAATATTACCATACATAAGAAAAAATCGGTCATTGTCCTCTTGGATCAGGTCACTGACCCCCATAATTTGGGCGCTGTGATGCGTTCTGCCTGTGCCTTTGGTGCTGACGCCATTATTGTTCAAAGTAAATATGCGCCAGAATTAAACGGCATTGTTGCCAAAACCGCCTGTGGTGCCACTGAATATCTTGCTGTAGTTTATGAAACGAACTTGGCACGTGCAATTGAGACGCTTCAAGAGCAGGGCTATTTTGCGATTGCCTTAGATGAACGGGGCGAAAAGACAATTAACGAATCCCAGAAATTTGATAAGACTCTATTGGTTTTGGGAGCCGAAGGGGCAGGTCTGCGCCCGCTTATTCGTGAGAAATGTGATGTGTTAGTCAAGCTTCCGACTTCAGGGGCTTTATCCAGCCTAAACGTCTCGAACGCTGCCGCTGTTGCGCTTTATGCTGTGATCTCATAATTTTAACATAACAAAGTGGCCTTCCATTCTGCATCATAATATGACATGATTCCTTATGATTTTAGGACATAGTTTTCTCGAAGTAATGGAATTACTGAGCTACATCGCAACAGTGGTAGGTATCCCGCTTGCTATGATCATGTTCTTTTTGCAGGAAAAAAAAGAACGGCAAAATGAGCAAGAGGAAATCTATGACAAGCTGATGGAGCAATATACCAGAATTCAGGAAAAACTATTTGAATATCCTGAGCTTGATGTTCACGACAAATCATTAAGCGATGCAGAAAATTCACGCCGTCAATATATTTTATACCAAATGGTCGTCTCCCTTTTCGAAAGAAGCTATATTTTATTGGCAAGTGAGTCCGACCCAGCCTATCAAAGGATGTGGAATTCGTGGGTTGACTATATTCGTGAATGGTCTGTCCGCCCCAATTTCCGTGATGCTTTGCCTCATTTAATGGAAGGCGAAGATAAAGATTTCGTGGCCTATATGGCTGACCTCACTAAATTGGCTCTTAAACCTTAACTCTACGGCATTTTAATATGACTGAGACTTTTTTCTGGGTTGGTTTGGGGCTTTTGGCGGCTTTGGCCAATACGGGAAGTCCCCTTGTTCAAGAAAAATATAAAGGTGATGCCTTAAGCGTTGCAGTTTGGATTAAAATAGGCACGGTTTTCTTTATTCTTCCCTTTGTTCTCTATTATGGACTTCCCAATACACCTAATTTTTATATTTTTGCTGCCATCAGTGCGCTCATCTGGTCAATTAGTGATGTAATTTATTTTAGGACAGTCTCTGAAGTTGGGGCGGGGGTTGTCTCACGGCTTTTGCCGTCTGCCGTTTTATTATCATTTCTGGCGTGGTTTCTATTTGACCCGTCATTGTTGACTAAATATTTAGATAACCCTTATCAGGGCTTGGGGGCAATGGCGGTTATTTGTGCCGCTTCATTTTTTGCAATGAATTTGAAATCCTGCCCCCTATCATGGAAAGGGTTCAAGTTAATCTGGTTCGTTATTCTGGCAGCGGCTATTGGCCCTTTGGTTGAAAAAATTAGTATGGGCAATACCCCGAAAATGCAAACGCCCTTTGCCTTTATTTTTATCCAAGCCCTAATGATGTTAGGGTTTTGGGGGTTGTTTGCTTTGGTCAAAAAGCCCATTTCAAGGCAAGTTTTCCTTTTAAAATCTTCATGGAAAACAGGGCTATTGATAAGTATTTTTACAACCACCGCTCTTTGTCTTCGTTTTACAGCCCTGCAATATGTAGAACATCCAGCGTTTTTATCAGTAGTATTATTTACCGATGCCCTATGGATATTGGTTTATTACAAAATTATAGGCCGCAAAGATAACAGTAAAATCTGGGCAGGTTTGGGGATTGTTGGATGTGCTGCTGCATTGGTCTTGGTCAAAAGTTTTTAAAATGATATAATTCTCAAATGACACATATCCCTCAATTCAAATCCCCACTTCTAACTCTTTCTGAAACAGAACATGTTGCAGCACTTTTAAAAGAATTGGACTGGGACGATGCCCGCGCTGGGCTGGTCAAAGCTAAAACCATTGAATATATTCAGACGATTCGTAACAAACCTGCTGGGTTTAGCGATATTGAAACTTTTCTTCAAAATTACCCCTTATCAAGTATTGAAGGCCGAGCGTTGATGACATTGGCCGAAGCCCTTTTACGCATACCTGATACAGAGACTGCAGATGCGCTTATTGCTGAAAAGCTAGCGGTCTCAAATTGGGATAAAATTGGGGGGACTGGCTTCTTTGCAAATGCCAGTTCATTTGGTTTGGGGCTTGCAAAATCCATGTTAGGTGGATTTTTATCTGGCATATCAAAGCCTGTTATCCGCAAGGCAACTTTTGAGACTGTTCGTCGTTTGGGCGCGCAATTTGTGGTGGGCGAAAATATAGGTGCTGCTCTAAAAATTGCTGCAAAACATTCTATGCCCCATTCACGGCCCCATTCACGAATGTCATTTGATATGTTGGGCGAGGGTGCAAGAACAACTGAGGATGCCGAAAGATATTTTAAGACTTATAAAGATGCCGTAAACACGATTGGCGATACAAATAACCCCAAATTATCCTTAATGCAAAAAAATGGGATGTCAGTTAAATTATCTGCGCTTCACCCTAGGTATAGTTGGGCCCAAGCCGATACATGTGTTCCAGAAATGACAGAAAAACTGTTAGAACTTTGCAAAATTGCTGCAGAAAAAGATTTAACATTAACAGTGGATGCCGAAGAATCTGAACGGCTAGAAATGCATTTGGATATTGTCACGCGCGTTGCTTTATCATCTGAATTAAAGGGATGGGACGGCTTTGGTCTGGCTGTTCAGGCCTATGACAGAAGGGCTTTAGATGTCATTGATTATATTTGTCATCTGTCCACGACATCGGGCCAAAGGCTTCAAGTTCGCTTGGTTAAGGGAGCTTATTGGGATGGTGAGATTAAGCGCGCCCAGACAGCAGGATGGAATCAATACCCCGTCTTTACAAGAAAGCTAAATACTGATTTATCCTATCTGGCCTGTACTCAAAAAATGCTCGCTGCACGACATTTAATCACGCCCCTTTTTGCCACCCATAATGCGGCAACTGCTGCGGCTATTTTAGAACTGGCAGGAGCAGATAAGTCAGGTTTTGAAGTGCAACAATTATACGGTATGGGGTCGCATTTGGGCGATATTTTGCGGACAACAGAAAATATAACTGTGGCGCAATATGCCCCCGTTGGAAGTTATGAAGATTTACTCCCCTATCTTGTAAGGCGAATGCTGGAAAATGGCGCAAACACATCTTTTGTTAGTCAAATTCGTGACGCATCAATTCCTCTTGAAAATCTAGCGAGAGATGTCGTCTCTGCAGTGATAGCTTTAAACGATAAACCCTTTCCTCTTTCATTACCTGAAAACTTATTTGGATCAGACAGGCTAAATTCTAAGGGATATGATTTATCAAAAGAGGTTGAAAGAGAGAGGTTTTTCTCAAAGGTTAAGGATGTGTCTCAAATTAGCGGTATTTCTGATAAATCCAGCGGTGATATAGATAGAATCTTTCAAAGTGCTAAAACTGCGTTTGAAAATTGGAATCAAACACCCACAACCAGTCGAGCTATTATATTAAGAAAATCTGCAGATTTGATGGAAAATAATACAGGCGCTCTCATTAAATTGTTGCAGACTGAGGGTAAAAAAACAGTATTTGATGCTATTGCCGAAATTCGTGAGGCCGTGGATTTTTGTAGATATTATGCAGCCCAAGGTGAGAAAGATTTTTGCCCAGAGGGTATTGTCTTAAAAGGCCCAACGGGTGAGAGAAATACGCTCAATCTATCAGGACGCGGAATTTTTATAGCACTTTCCCCATGGAATTTTCCATTGGCAATCTTTATAGGGCAAGTCGCTGCAGCTTTAATGGCGGGAAATACCGTGATTGCTAAACCTGCTGAACAAACCCCGAAGATTGCAAATTTTGCCGTTCTTTTGTTGCACCAAGCAGGTGTCCCAAAAGATGTTCTGCAGTTATTACAAGGAGATGGAAAAATTGGATCTCAATTAGTCGCCCACAAAGATGTGGCAGGTGTTGTCTTTACTGGGTCATCAGAGGTTGCGCGTCTTATCAATCGTAGTTTATCTGCCAAAGAGCATGCTATTGTCCCCTTGATTGCAGAAACTGGCGGGCAGAATGCAATGATTGTTGACTCAACGGCCCTTCCTGAACAGGTTCTAGATGATGTTTTGCTGTCTGCTTTTGGGTCAGCAGGCCAAAGATGTTCAGCACTTCGTGTTTTATATTTACAAAATGATATTGCAGATAGAATAATTCATTTACTCAAAGGAGCCCTACCCCTTTTGAAGATTGGCCAAGCCGAGGATGTTAGAACGGATGTTCCGCCAGTGATTGATGCCGACGCTTTAAAGATGCTACAAACCCATGTTCTTTATCTGAATAGTTTTGCAACTTTTGTTACTGCCGCAAAAATTCCAAATGACTTATCAAATGATACTTATTTTGCTCCCTGTATTTATGAGATTGATAGTTTGGATAGGTTAAAAGGGGAAGTCTTTGGGCCTATTCTTCATATTATCCGCTATAAGGCAGAGAACTTAGAAAAAATTATTGCCGAAATTAATGCCACAGGTTATGGCCTGACCTTTGGATTTCATTCACGCCTTACCAGTCGTCATGAATTGGTTGCAAAATCGATTCGTGCAGGAAATATATATCTTAACCGCAATATGATTGGAGCAGTTGTCGGCGTCCAGCCTTTTGGTGGGCAGGGATTATCGGGAACAGGGCCAAAAGCTGGGGGCCCTTATTATTTACACCGATTTGCAACGGAAATTACAATAACTGATAATATTATGGCTACAGGCGGTAATATTGATTTGCTTTCCAGTCTTGAAGAATAAAGGCCACCACAGTATAAGCCAATATGAGAATTTTATTGGTCGGATCGGGTGGCCGCGAACACGCCCTTGCTTGGAAAATTAAACAATCAAAACTGTGTGATGTTTTGATATGCTCCCCAGGGAATGCGGGGATAGAGCAAATTGTCCCTTGTAAAAATATTGCCGTTGATAACATTGACGGTCTTGTAAAGTTGGCACAGGATGAACAAATTGATTTTGTCATTGTTGGTCCAGAAATTCCTTTGGTAATGGGTTTGACAGACAGGTTAAGAGCCGTTGGAATTCCTGTATTTGGCCCTTCAAAAAAAGCAGCTCAGTTAGAGGGTTCAAAGGGGTTCACCAAAGATTTGTGCAAGAAATATAATATTCCAACCGCAGCCTATGAAAGATTTACAGCTATCCAACCTGCATTGGCTTACCTCGATATTCAAGGTGCGCCAATTGTCATTAAGGCCGATGGGCTTGCTGCGGGGAAAGGTGTTGTTGTTGCCATGACAAAGGACGAGGCTAAGACAGCGATTGAAGACATGCTCTCTGGTAATTCTTTTGGTCAATCGGGTGCATCCATTGTTATTGAAGAATTTATGGAAGGGGAAGAGGTCAGTTATTTTGCACTTACTGATGGAAAAGATATTCTGCCCTTCAATACCGCCCAAGACCATAAACGCGTGGGGGATGGCGATACAGGGCCGAATACAGGAGGTATGGGTGCTTATTCTCCTGCACGCTTGATGACACCTGAATTAGAATCAATGATTGTTACGGATATTTTAAAACCAACTATTGCTGGGATGGCGGCAGATGGATATCCATTTCAGGGTGTTCTTTATGCTGGCCTTATGGTCAAGGATGGGAAGCCAAGATTGGTTGAATATAATGCTCGATTTGGAGACCCTGAATGCCAAACTTTGATGCTGCGTTTAAAGTCGGATTTGGTTGAATTGCTCTATGCCTGTACAGCCGGAAAATTAGAATGCGTTACCCCACCTGTTTGGTCTGACAATCCATCTTTATGTGTTGTCATGGCGGCAGAGGGATACCCTGCAACCACAACGAAAAATACGATTATCCGTGGGCTTGATGATGCAGGAAAAATTGATAACGTTCAAATATTTCATGCGGGAACACTTTCAAAAGATGCAGAAATTTTAGCAATTGGCGGACGTGTTTTGGGTGTATGTGCAACAGGGCATAATGTCGCTTCAGCTCGCAAATCCGCTTATCAGGCCGTCGATAAAATCAATTGGCCCGAAGGGTTTTGCAGGCGCGACATAGCATGGAGAGCCATTTAAGGCAATTTGACTTGCGAAACCCCTTTAAATCCTGCAAATATAACTCATTCAAGAGGACAAAATGAATACAGCAGAGCTTAAAAAAGAATTGGTTGATTTGGTGACAACAGCGGGAGATATGACCGCTCTTGAAAATGTGCGTGTCACCGCATTGGGTAAAAAGGGTCGTATTACTGACCTCATGAAAAATCTAGGGTCAATGTCCTCTGATGAACGCAAAACAGCGGGGGCAGAATTAAATGTCTTGAAAGACGAAATAGCCGCCCTGATTGAAAAACAAGCCAGCCAGTTAAAAAGACAGGAAATGGATGGGCGTTTAGCCAACGAACAAATTGATGTAACCCTCTCCACCCGCCCCGAACGGAAAGGATCAATTCATCCAATTTCACAGACAATGGATGAATTAGTGTCCATTTTTGCCGACATGGGATTTTCTGTTGCCGAAGGGCCAGATATTGAAGATGACTTTCATAATTTTACAGCCCTCAATTTTCCCTTGGGTCACCCCGCACGTGAAATGCATGATACGTTTTATATGCCGCATGATGAGCGTGAGACTGGCGAAGCTCAAAAGAAAGTTCTTCGCACCCATACATCGACTGTTCAAATTCGTCATATGATGAATAATAAGCCACCGATTAAAATGATTTGTTTTGGGCGGTGTTACAGGTCGGATTGGGATATGACCCATACGCCTGTCTTCCACCAGATGGAGGCCCTCTATATTGATAAGAACGTCAACATGGGACATTTAAAGGGATGCTTATCCGATTTCGTCCGAGCGTTTTTTGGAATTGATGATTTACCCGTTCGTTTTCGCCCATCTTTTTTCCCATTCACAGAGCCAAGTGCGGAGGTAGATATTGGATACTGGAAAGAAAATGGCGAATTGAAATTGGGGCGTGCGCCAAAACTCGAAAATCAAAAATGGCTGGAAATTTTGGGGTCAGGTATGGTGCATCCGAATGTTCTTAAAAATTGTGGGCTAGACCCAGAAATATACCAAGGCTTTGCCTTTGGAATGGGGTTGGAACGAGCAACCATGCTCAAATACGGGATTCCTGACCTGCGTAGTTTCTTTGAATCAGATACACGCTGGCTAACCCACTACGCCTTCGACCCCCTCAACCGCCCGAATAGGGCAACCAAATAGGAAAAATCATGGATAACTGTGAAAATAAAAAATCATGCTGTGTTAAATGGGGCAAATGTTTGGGTGGGACACTTGCTATCCTTGCTTTAACGTTTGGGTTGGTCACGATTGGGCAGAAATTATATGATGGTCTCACCCATTTTCGCAGTTTTGACCGCACGATTACAGTCAAGGGATTGGCAACCAAGGATGTTGATGCGGATTTGGCAGTGTGGTCAATTACCTTTAATGTAACCGCAGAAACCTTGGCAGAGGCACAGGCTAATCTGGCGGGGAGTGAGAAGATCGTCCGTGAATTTCTTGGCACAAACGGTATTAAACCTGAACAAATTCGCCTACAAAATATCAATGTTGTTGACCGCAAGGCACAGGTTTATAATAACGGTGGCGATATGACGCTCCGTTTTATTTTATCACAAACCTTGGTCGCACGCACAAATGATATTGCATCGATGGTCAAAGCCTCACAGAGTATTTCTGACCTCGTGAAATCAGGTGTTACTTTAGGCGACCCAAGTGGCGGGGCGAATGGTGTTCCACAATATCTCTTTACCAAAATCAATGATATCAAACCCGCATTGATTGCCGAAGCCACCAAAAATGCTCGTGCCAGTGCCGAACAATTTGCCAAAGATTCAGGGCAAGAGGTCGGCTCAATCCGCAACGCAAACCAAGGCTATATCGAAATCAACGCCCGCGACCCCGGTATTACAGAATCCGAAAGCCCCCAAAAATCCGTCCGCGTTGTTACAACGATTGATTATTTATTGGGAAAATAAAATGAAATTAGACGCACTACCCAGACATCTAAATAATCAATATTTAGAAATACCCATGTTAGACATGTGGCAGGATAAGGATAGAATTTATATAGTTTATGATTACATGTACTTCCCAGAGGCGGATGCAAAAAGAAATCTATTGGCATATAGTAATGATGGAAAAGAACTATGGCGGGCTGAAGATATAGGTGTCGGAAGCCCCGAATGCTACACAAATATAATACAGATTGAGCCATTAGTAGTTAATAACTTCGCGGGCTATACATGCAGAATAGATGAAGTTAGTGGCAAAGTACTCACTATTGAATTTACAAAATAAATTAAGGAATAGAAAATGAAATTCACCCTCTCTTGGCTGAAAGAATACCTAGATACGGACGCGTCTTTGGATGTTATTTTAGAAAAACTGACTGATGTTGGTTTGGAGGTTGAGGGGGTTGAAGACCGCGCTGCGATTTATGCGCCGTTTAAGGTGGTTGAGGTGATGGAGGCTGTGCAGCATCCTAATGCCGATAGGCTGCGTGTGTGTCAGGTTAAAACAGAGACAGGTATGATTCAAGTTGTCTGTGGTGCGCCGAATGCACGGGCAGGGATGAAAGCAATTTTAGCACCTGAAGGAAGCTATGTTCCCGGTATTAATATGACCATGAAGAAAACCAAAATCCGTGATGTTGAATCAAATGGGATGATGGCGTCTGAACGTGAAATGAAATTGGGCGATGATGGAAACGGCATTATCGATTTGCCTGTGGAAACGCCGATTGGAACATCTTTGGCTGAAATCTATGGTCTTAACGACCCTATCATCGAAATTAACGTGACCCCCAATCGACCTGATTGTGCGGGGGTGCGTGGTGTGGCGCGTGATTTGGCGGCGGCAGGATTGGGGACATTAAAACCACTTTCAACCACCAAAATCCCTGCAAAATTTGATACTCCAACCCAGATAAATTTAGCAACGGATGCTTGCCCGTTATTTGTTGGTCGTCTTATCAAGAATGTCAAAAATGGACCAAGTCCTGAATGGCTTCAAAATAAACTAAAGGCAATTGGTCTTCGACCCATTTCGGCATTGGTTGATATAACCAATTATTTTACAATTGGATTATGCCGCCCTTTGCATGTTTTTGATGCGGATAAATTACAGGGCAATATCACTGTTCGTCTTGCAAAAAACGGCGAAACACTTAATGCCCTTAATGATAAATCCTATACGCTCACCGATACTATGGTCGCTGTTTGTGACGATTCTGGTGTGTTGGGGCTTGGCGGAATTGTCGGCGGAGCGTCAACGGGGTGTTCTGATACAACCACCAATGTCTTTTTAGAATGCGCATATTTTGACCCACTCACTATAGCGCGGACAGGCCGTGCTTTGGGCGTTAATTCTGATGCGCGGTATCGGTTCGAGCGGGGCATAGATCCTGAATTTATAGTGGATGCGATTGAGCTTGCCACCCTTATGATTAACGATTTGTGCAGTGGTGATGCGGGGTCAGTTGTGCGGTCTGGGAATATCCCTGTTTGTACAAAAATGATTGCCTATAAAACAGACAGTTTTAAAAAGTTGATGGGTTATGATGTTTCTGCGTCAGATCAAAAGCAAATTTTAAATTCGTTGGGGTTTGATATTGACCCAAATTGGAATGTAACTCCCCCCTCATGGAGGTCTGATATATTCGGTTCAAATGACATTATCGAAGAAATTGCACGGATTAAGGGTTTTGCATCCATTCCGTCCATCTCAGTTATTAAAGATGGGGCGGTTGCCAAAATCGCAGAAACACCCCGTGGACAGAAAATGCGGAAAGCCCGCAACGCCCTTGCCTCACAGGGCCTTCAGGAATGCATTACATGGTCATTTATGGAAGAAAATTTGGCGCATCAATTTGGTGCAAACGATATGCAGAATGCGGCGCGTTTGAAATTGGTGAATGCGATTAGTTCTGAACTGACTCAAATGCGCCCGTCCATTTTGCCAAATTTAATTGAAGCTGCACAAAAAAATACCGATAGAGGTTATTCAAACGCCGCCTTGTTCGAAGTCGGCCCTATCTTCAAAGACGTGACCCCGTCTGCACAACCCGTTGTTGCCTGTGGTATTCGTTATGGCGTGATGGGTGATAAGCATTGGTCGGGGGCAACGGCTTCGCGTATCGTTGATGCCTATGACGCAAAGGCAGATGCACTCACGGTGATTGAGGCCACCGGCGGACCTTCAGGGAATTTACAGGTTTCACGTGATGCCCCGTCTTATTATCATCCCGGGAGATCAGGGGCATTACGCCTTGGGCCAAATGTGGTTGCCTATTTTGGTGAAATTCATCCTGCACTTTTGGATACGATGAAAGTTTCTGCCCCTGTTGTGGGTTTTGAAGTTTTTATCGAGAATATTCCTGAACCAAAGAAAAAAGGAACAGCCTTACCTTTGGTCCAATTGTCACCTTTCCAACCCATATCACGTGATTTTGCATTCTTAGCAGATGAGAAAACCGAAGCTGATGCCTTTGTTAAAGCTATAAAATCAGTTGATAGAAATCTGATCACCACTGTCGAAATATTTGATATTTATGCAGGCAAAGGTATTGAAACGGGTAGAAAATCTGTGGCGATTGCGGTCACTATTCAGCCAAAATCAGCGACTTTAACCGAAGCAGAGATTGAAGGACTATCAAAAAAAATCATTGATATCGTGACGCAAAAAACTGGAGCAACCCTTCGCTCCTAAGTTTTTTCCTGTGCTAATAAATCTTTTTTGGATAGTTTACCAATCATGGTTTTTGGCAGCGGGGCCTCACGGAATTCAATTTTCCGAGGCATTTCTATCGGCGATATTTTATCTTTTAGGAATTGTTTTAAGTCGCTCTCGTTTAAGGCGCGCCCCGATTTTAATTTGATCCATGCCTTAGGAATTTCGCCTCTATCGGTATCTTTGATGCCCGCAACAACACACTCTTCGACTGCGGGATGTTTATAGATAGCCTCTTCAATCACGCGTGGATAAACGTTATATCCGTTCACAAGAATTAAATCTTTGATACGATCAACAATAAAAATATAGCCATCTTCGTCATATTCTGCGACATCGCCAGTTTTTAGAAAACCACCCTCCATGACTTTGGTTGTTTCGTCAGCCTTATTCCAATAGCCCTTCATTACTTGAGGGCCTTTAATCCATATTTCCCCACGTATTCCTGCGCTATCCACTAATAAACCCGTCTCACTATCATGTAATTCAATGACAGTGGATGGAACTGGCAGGCCAATTGATCCTGATTTATTTGCGCCTTCAACTGGGTTAACGCAGGCCACTGGAGAGCTTTCGGTTAAACCATACCCCTCAACTAAGACGCATCCTGATTTACCTTCAAACGCTTTCTTAACTTCAACAGGAAGGGGCGCACCACCAGATATGCAGTAACGAAGAGATGTCAGGTCATATTGACTTAAATCAGCATAGGAATTGATAGCATTGTATATAGCAGGGACAGCAGGAAAAAATTGAGGTTTTTGAGTGTGGATAAGCTTTAATGTTTCATGTAAATCAAATTTTGGAATAGCGATAATTTCAAATCCACATTTAACACTCATATTCAAAACTGTTGTCATCGCAAAGACATGGAAAAAAGGGATAACCCCCAGCATTTTTTCCTGTCCCATTTGAATGTCATAAAACCACTTGACGCATTGCTCAACATTAGCGGTTAAATTAGCATGGGTGAGCATGGCACCTTTTGGTGTTCCTGTTGTACCACCTGTATATTGTAACAAAGCGATATCATTCTCGGAATCAATTTCTGGAGGATCAAATTTTCCATCATTATCAATGATCCGAGAGTAAAAAACATGGCGATCATCATCAGGTATCGAGGATATATCGGATGATTTTAAGAGGGGAAATAGAAAGTTTTTTGGAAAAGGCAACATGTCTTTAAATGGGCAAACCAATATCTGATTCAGTCGCGTTGAATGCAGCATTTTCTCAATTTTAGGGTAAATGACTGCCAGATCAGTTGTGATCATTAAATCTGTTTGACTGTCTTCAATTTGATAGGCTAATTCACCTTCGGCATAAAGTGGATTATAATTAACGATGGTTGCCCCTGTTTTCAGAATAGCATAATAAGCAATCAGGTAGGCAGGACAATTGGGAAGACAAATTCCTACTTTAATTCCTTTTTCTACCCCATGATCATGAAGACCTTTGGCCATTTTGTTGACTAAAATGCCCATCATATCCCAAGTCCATTTTTTACCCATGAAATTGAATGCAGGACGATTTCCAAACTGGCGTTGTGTTGAATCTAGATAGCTAAAAAGGGGGCCTGTCCATAGCTTCTCATCCCATTGTATGTTTTGAGGGTATGATTTTTCCCAGAAAAAAGTTGGCTGCACTATTGAAATTCCCCATAAACATAGATGATACTTAAATTTGATTATTTATCGTAACATAAAACTATCTTGATGTCATGCTGCACCCCAAAAGAATAGTGATACTCTCACTAGACGGAATCTCTTTTTTCTTATATATCTAAAGATGTAAAGCCATTTCAGGAGGCAATATCCTATGGCCAGTCATTCACTGGAAGAACTCAGTAAAAACTATTCAAGCAAGCAAATATCCAGAGCTAAACTGAAATGGTTTAATTCTGCAAAGGGATTTGGCTTTGTTGTTCCCGAAGATAATCCTGTAGATGCCTTTCTGCATATTACTCAATTGCAAAAAATTGGACTTCATGGCCTTGGTGAGGGCGCAGAAATATTGTGCATTATTGATCGCAGAGAAAAAGGAGCCATTGTTACCGAGTTGATTGAGGTTATCTTTCAAGGGCAAATCCCTGAAAATCCTATTGAAATAGATGAAGCTGGGAATGGTGCCTTTAAAGTCTTAGGAATTGTAAAGCTTTACTCTGAGTCAAAAGGATTTGGTTTCATATCTCCAGACGATGGGTTAAAGGATATATTCGTTCATAAAACTTGCCTTGATAGTTCCGAAATATCCGAGCTTTACCCCGGACAAAGAGTAAGAATATCTTATAAAATTGCCGATAAAGGCCGTGAGGCAACAGGAATAGAAATTATTGCTAATCCTTAAATTTTGTAGGATTTCAAGTGTCTTTTATTGCGCTGCTACTTGACCAAACACCTATAATCATGGTTTTCTCTGCACCTAAGTAAAATGGAGATATAGAGTGCCTGTCGCCCCTCAAAAAAAACAAACCAAAAAAATAATTAGTCAATTTGAGCAAGCATTCCTTGCTAATATTCCAAGTAGCATCAAAGAACAATTTGATACAGTGATCCTTGGATGCATCGTTGATAGACATGAAAAACTATCTTTGCCTAGAAAATCTGGACAAGTAATCATTGAGGTTTTTAATCCCAAGAAATTATCCCATGGTTGGGATGGACGACATACCGCACTTAATCTAATTAGTGATGATAAAGCATTTATTATTGACTCGGTTATTGCTTTGCTGACATCGAAATCTTATTTGATAGAATTGATTGCGCACCCTTTAATTTATACGAAGCACGATAAAGCTGGTAAGTGCCATATATCTGGAGTGAGAGATGATTCCTATCATGGGCAATCGCATATTTTTGTTCAACTCAATCGGCATTTGACTGAGTCTGAAATCATTCTCCTAGAAAGTGATTTAGCTGAAGTTTATCAAGATGTTCATTTATCCAATCGAGATTGGCAAGCCATGAAGGCAAAGGTCAAAAATCTAGCCGATGGAATAACTCAAGCCCCTAAATTGCTGCATTCCGTTAAAGAGGATTATGCAGATTTTCTAAATTATATTCATGATAATAACTTTACATTACTTGGATATTGCGACTTTGAGATAACGGATAAAAAAACAGTTAAGCCTACAAAACAAGGGAATGCCTTAGGACTGTTTAGCCCAGAGCGTCGGGTGAGTTTTCTAGATAAGGAAGATAAAGAACAATTATTTTCATTGGAATTGATTTCTGGTCTTGATTATATAACAGTTACAAAATTAGGTCATGTGTCTCCTGTGCATCGCCGTGTGCCACTTGATACTATCCTTGTTAAGAAGGTTAATGACAAAGCTGAGTTGATTGGCTTTACAATTATTCTAGGATTGTTTACGTCAGTTACTTATTCTCGCGGATTAAACACTGTTCCTTTCCTAAGATTTAAATCAGATAGTGTAATTGGAAAAGCGGGCTTTGAAGGAAATGAACACCGTGGGCGCGCCCTGCGTCATATTTTAGAAAAATTCCCAAGAGATGAACTGTTTCAACTTAGCAATAAAAATCTTTATGCAATTTGCATGAGCATTATGCAGTTGCAAGAGCAACCAAGAATTGCTGTTTATTTCAGCCCTGATATTTTTGGGCGCCGCATCACTGCAATCACTTATATTCCTAAAGAATTATATGATACTAATCTACGAATTAAATTTGCCTGTATTCTTGAAGAAGAACTGGATGCAAAATATGTTGATTTTCAATCTGCAGTTGATGATTCGCCGCTTGTGCGGTCAAGTTTCACATTGGTTTGGAATCAAAATTCAAAACGTAAAATAGATATATCTCAAATTGTAGTAAGGCTCCAAGAGGCTGGAAAAAGTTGGAGTCTAAGACTAAATGATGCTCTGAATGTGAACTTGTCAGATGAAGATGAAGCCGCAGAATTAACTTTAAAATATGGGCATGCCTTCCCTGATTCCTATCAAGAAATGTATCAAGCAAAGCAATCTGTTCATGATATTGAGAAAATAGAGAAATGCCTTTCTCATGGGGGGCTAGAAGTTGACTTATATCGTCCTCATAATGCGGGTGGCAAAGAGGTGTCGTTAAAAATTTTTAGTGAAGGAAACCCAGTTGCCCTTTCAGATGTTCTTCCAATTCTAGAGAATCTTAGTTTGCGTGTTGTTGCTGAATATCCATTTGAAGTCCGCCCTTCAGGCGAAAATAAAAATATCTGGATACAAGATTTTTTAGCTGAGATTGCTGGCAAGGCTTCAGCCCCGCCTGATAAGAAGTCTATTCAAGCAATTCAAAACGAATTTGAAACCTGCCTTAAGGGGATTTGGTCAGGTCAGGTTGAGAATGATAGTTTAAATAAATTGCTGCTTTTATCAGCAATGCCTTGGAGAGATGTTGTTATTCTGAGAGCCTGTGTTCGGTATTTAAGGCAGACACGAATTCCATTCTCTCTTTTGTATATGGAGCAAGCTTTAACTGAAAACCCACATATCTCGTCGCTATTGGTTCAATTATTTCATGCTAAATTTAACCCATCGCTTCCGTTGAAGAAAGCGAATGACGATAAAATTAAAGATACGATTCTTATGGCCTTACAAGAAGTAACATCCATTGATCAAGATAGGGTTCTGCGAGCTATTTTGGGGATGATGGATGCAACCTTAAGAACAAATTTCTTTCAATTGGAGGCGGATGGACAACCAAAATCGTGGGTTTCCATGAAGATGGACAGTTCTCTCATCAAAGATATTCCAGAGCCAAAACCATATAGAGAGATCACGGTCTATTCTCCTCGAGTTGAAGGGGTGCATCTACGCGTTGGCCCTATTGCTCGGGGTGGACTAAGATGGTCCGATAGGCACGAAGATTTTAGAACCGAAGTCCTCAGTTTGGTTAAGGCTCAGAATGTCAAAAACGCTGTGATTGTTCCGATGGGTGCAAAAGGTGGCTTTGTTGTTAAAAATCCACCCAAGGAGGGTGGTCGTGAAGCCTACATGAAAGAGGGGATTGCCTGTTACCAAACATATATCCGTGCTTTACTAGATATCACAGATAATCGTAGGTCAGGAAAAATAATCCCTCCCCGCGATGTTATTCGTCTCGATAAAGACGACCCTTATTTGGTAGTGGCTGCTGATAAAGGAACAGCAACATTTTCAGATATTGCCAATGCAATTTCAGTTGAATATGGGTTTTGGATGGGTGATGGATTTGCATCAGGAGGTTCGGCTGGATATGACCATAAGAAAATGGGAATAACAGCACGAGGAACATGGGAGTCAGTGAAGCGTCATTTCCGCGAAATCAACCATAACACTCAAACAGAAGAGTTTGATTGTATTGGTGTTGGCGATATGGCTGGTGATGTTTTTGGAAATGGCATGTTACAGTCCCAAAAAATAAGATTATTTGGAGCTTTTAACCATCTTCACATTTTCTGTGATCCGTCTCCCGATGCAGCCAAATCATTTAAAGAGCGAGAAAGATTATTTAAAGCAGTTAAAGGTTGGGATGTCTATGATGTATCTAAACTATCTAAGGGAGGACGTATTTTCCTTCGTTCAGAGAAATCATTAACATTGACCCCCGAAATCCAGAAACGTTTTGATATTGATAAATCTGTTGTGACCCCGACTGAGCTCATTCGCGCAATGCTCAAGGCGCAAACAGACCTATTATTTTTTGGAGGCATTGGAACATATATCAAGGCAACCGAAGAAACCCCTCAAGATGCAGGGGATAGGGGTAATGACGGGCTGCGAATTGATGCTCCTGAACTGAGAGCAAAAATTATCGGCGAAGGAGCAAATTTGGCGATGACACAGCGTGGTCGCGTTGAATTTGCAAAACGAGGAGGCCGATTAAATACAGATTTTATTGATAATTCTGCGGGGGTAGATACCTCTGACCACGAAGTGAACATCAAAATTCTGATGACAGACATTCTAAGTAATCCTAAGCAAAAAATGGATAGAAACTCTCGGGATAAATTATTGACTGAGATGACAGATGATGTTGCGGCTCTGGTGTTAAATGATAATTATCAACAAACTCAGGCTATATCTTTATTGGAAATGCAGGCGACTGATTTGATGATGGAACATGCCTCCTTCATGCAATCCCTGGAGAAAGTGGGGCTTCTTAATCGTCGTGTTGAATTTTTGCCAGATGATGATCAAATCATTCAACGCCTTAAAACCCAAAAAGGCCTTACGCGCCCAGAATTAAGTTTGATTATTAGCTATGGTAAAATGACGTATACCAAGGCTTTATTAGCCAGCAAATTGCCTGATAGCCTTTCTATGACTGATTGGCTGATCAATTATTTCCCTGATAAACTTCAGAAAAAGTATAAATCTGAAATTGAAGGGCATCAACTTCGTCGTGAAATTATTGCAACTGGAATTTCAAACGCCGTTGTTAATCGGATGGGGCCTACTTTCGTTCGCATGACCTCTGAAAAAACTGGGTGTAGCATTGCTGAAGTTATCGAGTCTTATATGATAGTGCGTGATGCCTTTGGTCTTCTTAATTACTGGACATCTATAGAAAATCTTGACAATAAAATATCTGCTCATGTTCAATTACGTGCGATGCTTGAAGGGGCTGCGCTCGCCAAGCGTGAGACATACTGGTTGCTGACAAGATTTGGGCGCAATATGTCTGCACAAAAAGAAGTGTCTTTATACTCTAAAGGTATTGCAGAGCTGAAGAAAAAACTAGAATCAATTCTTCCTCAAGATATTGCAGATAATCTTAAACTTCGTCGTAAATCATGGGTTGAAGATGGTCTTCCAAATTCTTTAGCAAATGAAGTAGCAATTCTTCCCCTTATGGGTGCAGGCTTTGATATTATTAAAATCTCTGAATCCCTTAAAATGGATTTGTTGAAAGTAGCACAAATCTATTTCTCAGTTGGCTCTGCCTTTCATTTAGAAAGATTACGCCATAAGGCTTTAGCAATTCCACAGGATGGTGAATATATATCGGCTGCTATCTCTGGATTAGTTGAGAGTCTTTACACTGTACAGGCTGATATAACATCACGAATTCTTCGCGATACTGGTAAGGCTATAAATTCACAAAATTCAGTTGAAAATTGGATCAAGGATGAATGCCCTAGAGCTTATGTTATTCTTGATCGTATTGAGAAAGCAGAAAATATGGGGAATGATCTTGCAGGTTTAGTTGTGATTGAACAAAATTTACGTCAGCTTTTATAAACTAAATGTCGAGTCATATTCCTTTTAATTTTGATAATAGTTATACCAGATTGCCAGAGAGATTTTATGAGAGAATTACCCCCATCCCCGTCTCTCAACCAAAGATTATCCTATTTAATAAGGATCTGTCAGAGGCTTTAGGAATCAATTTATCGAGTATACCTCAAATGGAGAGAGTTGGTTATTTTTCGGGCAACATCCCGCCTGTTGGATCTATACCAATTGCCCAAGCCTATGCAGGGCATCAATTTGGAAATTTTAATATACTAGGGGATGGTCGAGCCGTCTTACTGGGGGAGCATTTGACCCCATTATCAGAACGATTTGATATTCAGTTAAAAGGGTCTGGGCGCACATCTTTTTCTCGCAGGGGCGATGGGCGAGCTGCTCTTGCTCCCATGCTTCGTGAATATATTATCAGTGAGGCTATGTATCATCTAGGGATTCCAACCACACGCAGTCTTGCGGTTACTACAACAGGTGAGAAAATTATGCGGGATGGGTTACAGCAGGGTGCTATTTTAACCCGCGTAGCATCAAGTCATATACGCGTAGGGACTTTTGAATTATTGGCTGCAAAAAAAGATATAGACGGCTTAAAGATACTTGCCGATTATGCGATAGCTAGACATTTTCCTAGTATTGAGAACACTGAAGATAAATATCTAAATTTTTTATATGCAGTCATAGATAGGCAGGCATCTCTGATTTCTAAATGGCTACAGGTTGGTTTTATTCATGGAGTTATGAACACTGATAACATGGCTATTTCTGGCGAGACGATTGATTACGGACCTTGTGCTTTTATGGATGTTTACGACCCACAAACAGTTTTCAGCTCAATCGACCATGATGGTCGATACGCCTATGGTAATCAGGCCTATATTGCACAATGGAATCTTGCCAGATTTGCAGAAGCATTATTGCCATTATTTCATCATCAAATAGATAAAGCAATTCCATTAGCTGAAGAAGCTGTTGATAAATTCAGTTCTCTGTTTCAAGGATATTGGTTAAATGGAATGCGTTATAAATTGGGGTTGGCTAACGAAGAAAGGGACGATAAAGATTTAATTCAATCTTTGCTTCAATGGATGCACAAACACAAACTTGATTATACGCGTATTTTTAGGGCTATATCTATGGGTGAATTTACCCTAGAATCAGAGCAATCTTTTTCAAATGGGGAATTTATAGCTTGGGGTAAACGTTGGAAAAATCGTTTGGGTCAAGGTGGTCTATCAATAGAAGAGAGTTATCGAATGATGAGAAGTTCTAACCCAGCACTTATTCCTCGTAACTATTTAGTTGAGGAATCTTTAGAGGCCGCCACCGATAATGGAGATTTTTCAAAGTTAGAGAGATTGTTATCTGCACTTTCTGAGCCTTATATGGATAGACCTCAATATAAGGATTTATCTGAAGTTCCTTCCAAAAATAATCATTCTTATCAAACTTTTTGTGGTACATAATCAGGGATATGAAGTAATCTCATTATTAAAATGCAACCTAACTTATTGAATTAAATAGATTTACTTATGAATCCACGCGAATTCAGACAATTCATATTTAAATTTCATAAAATTATTATGAAAATTAAAATGCTTGACTCAACTAAGGAATAGAATTAGAAATAGGCCAACAAAACTTTTGTGCATAATTTAAAAGTTAATTTGGAATATAGTGATATTTATGTTACTACTTTCAGACAACACTGCTCAGGCAGATTATGATAGGAATATGAAGACAGTTATCGACAGGCAAACAACCAAAGAGATATTCTCTCATCACATCGGATAATCAACAATTTCAAAAAATATGAATCAATCTTCATTATCATCACAATTTTTTCTAAATTCCAAGACTTCGACTGTGTCGATATGGAGCGAAGCACTCTCTGCGATTGCTACAGTTTTTCATTTGAAAACGCGATATTTGCTGACGCGGGATAACCGACTAAGACTCCGCTATATTGTGAGTGCCATTGCCGGGGTCGCTTTCATAGCAAGTCTTTATTCAGTGGGGATAATCAATCCAAATGATAAAGGACAAAACGCTGCTAATGCTGAATTTATCGCATCTATTGAACCAGCTGCAGGTTTTTCCGAGGTTGTACCTCTTTTGTCTTATGTCTTAAAGCCCCCTTCTTCTTCGCATCAGTTATTTATAGACAAAACATTTAATATTCACAGAGACAAAGACGGAAATATTCGCCGCGATCCAAGCGTCAAAGAATCTGTAGAACTTACAGAAAGAAGTACTGAAAGTCAGTCACCTGCAGCGGAAGAGCGTCGTATTGTAATTGGCAAGGGCGATACTTTAACAGCAGTTTTAAATAATGCTGGTCTTGATATCTCGGAAGCCCAAGAGGCCGTCAATGAAATCTCAGAGCATTTTAGTATTCGCAACCTTCGCCCTGGCCAGGTTTTTAATGTAACGCTAGAGCCTGCTGATACAAAAACAGGATACCAATTAGCAGGATTAACTTTTACACCTGATCCTCTCCGTACTATTGAATTATCTAGAAACAGTGATGGTGACATTGTTTCTGAACTTAATAAGAAAGAAGTAAAGAAAAAGCGCGAAGCTAGACAAATGGTTATTGATGGCTCTGTTTATAGTTCTGCTGATAAAGCTGATTTGCCAGATAGAATTACGGCGAACACTATCAAACTTTTTTCTTACGCAGTTGACTTTCAACGTGATATTAAAGCCGGCGATAAATTAGATGTTCTCTATGACAGTTATCAAACTGATGATGGCTATCTTGCAAAAACAGGTGAAATTGTTTTCGCACGACTTAATGTCGGTGGTCGTGAATATGCCTTGTATCGCTATGAATCAGGTGATGGTAAAGTTGACTATTACACGGCTGATGGAAAAAGTATTCGTAAATCGGCGGGTCTGATGAGAACGCCAGTTGCCTTTGGGCGCATGTCATCTGGATTTGGGCGTCGCGTTCACCCTGTTCTTGGATATACTAAAATGCATGCAGGGGTTGATTTTGCTGCACCGACGGGAACTCCTGTTTTCGCTTCTGGTGATGGGGTCATTGAAAAAGCAGGTAGATTTAGCACTTTTGGTAATTATATTCGTGTAAGGCACTCGTCTAAAGTATCTACAGCCTATGCTCATTTAAGTAGGTATGGTAAAGGCATTCGTCCAGGCGTTAAGGTTAAGCAGGGACAGGTGATAGGTTATGTTGGCACAACAGGACGTTCGACTGGCCCCCATCTTCATTATGAAGTCCTTGTAAATAATGTTCAGGTTAATCCTTCATCTGTTAAATTTTCTGGAGATAATGCTCTTAAAGGAAATGATCTAAATAATTTCAAACGTAAAGTTAGATCTTTGGGTGAAGAATACACAAAGAATCTTAAAGGGACTTCGGTTAACTTGGCGTCTGCTCAATAGAAAAATCAATAAAGGACACCAAAAATGGCAATCCTGATAACAGGTGGCGCAGGATATATTGGATCTCATACTGTCTATGAATTTATAGATGCTGGTTATGAAGTTGTGGTTGTCGATAATTTATCAACTGGGTTCCGTGAGACTCTTCCTGAGGACATTTCATTTTATAATGGCAATATTGCCGATACTGATTTGATAGACAGAATTTTTTCTGATCATCGAATTGACACTGTTTTACATTTTGCAGGTTCAATTGTGGTTCCTGAATCTGTTGAAAACCCATTGAAATATTTTGAAAATAATACGGCAGCAAGTTTTTCTCTTTTAAAAAGCTGTATAAAAAATAGTATTAAAAACTTTATTTTCTCCTCAACTGCCTCTGTTTATGGGAGTAACCCAAAAGGCATAATGGAAGAAAGCTATGCCCCATCTCCTGAAAATCCTTACGCAGCGTCCAAATTGATGACTGAGATGATGATAAAGGACATCTCCCAAGCCCATGGGTTAAACTATATTATTTTAAGATATTTTAATGTCGCGGGCGCAGATACAAAATTACGAACGGGGCAGATGAAAAAAGACGCAACGCATCTCATAAAAGTTGCTTGTCAAGCTGCTGTGGGTATCAGACCTAATCTTCATATCTATGGAACAGATTATCCAACGCCTGACGGTACATGTGTTCGTGATTACATCCATGTCTCTGATTTGGCAAATGCGCATCTTAAAGCCTATAAATCCTTAGCCAATGGCCACATTAAAAACAAAATCTATAATTGCGGGTATGGATATGGATTTTCTGTGATGGAAGTTATTCAACAAGTTGAGAAAATTGCTGGATTAGAATTAACAAAAATTTATTCAGACAGACGTGCCGGTGACCCCGTTTCCTTAATTGCTAATTCTCAATTATTACAGACTGAGACAGGTTGGTCACCACAATATGATGATTTGGATAAAATTATTCTATCAGCTCTAATTTGGGAAAAAACAATCAATAATAAGACAAGAAAGCTTGCCGTCTAAATCATGGATAGATTTTCTCTTATTTTTGCTAAACTAAAGGAAGAGGGTCGTTCAGCCCTTATATCTTATATTGTTGCTGGTGACCCTAATCCAATGATTAGTCAGGATATATTAAATAACTTGCCAACAGCAGGTGTTGATATCATTGAATTAGGAATTCCCTTCACAGACCCTATGGCTGATGGACCTACGATACAGGCCGCAGATATTCGAGCATTGAATGCAGGAATGACCGTTGCTAAGACATTGGAAATGGTTCGTGTTTTTCGCAAAACCAATACAAACACTCCTATTGTATTGATGGGGTATTATAATCCTATCTATATTTATGAGGGAATAAAATTTGCTAAAGACGCTGCAGATGCGGGGGTCGATGGCGTCCTCATTGTTGATTTACCGCCTGAAGAAGACGGCGATATTAAACGTCATTTAAAGCAGGTCGGAATAGCTCTTATACGATTGATTACCCCAACATCTATGGGGAATAGGTTACAAAAATTAGTCGCAGATACTGATGGGTTTTTATATTATGTATCAATTGCTGGTGTAACTGGTACGGCATCAATTGATGTGCCTTCTGTGGCAGAAAAAATAAAAGAGATTAGAAAAATAAGCTCTCTGCCGATTGCTGTTGGCTTTGGTATTCGAACTATTGAAGATGCAAGTGCTGTTGCTCAAATCGCAGATGGCGTTGTTATTGGCTCCGCTTTTGTCCAAATAATTGAAAAAACTATTGAAAATCAAATGGTTAACGAGGTCTGTCGTGAGGCAAAGAAATACCGCGCTGCTTTGACTTGAGCTTTCTTACTCTTTTAATCTATAATCAATTTTTACTTTAAAATCTAACAAGATGAGTACACTTTTATGAACTGGCTAACCAACCTTATCCGCCCTAAAATTAGATCTATTGTTGGGGCAAAGGATGTTCCTGATAATTTATGGCAGAAATGTCCATCATGTGAAGGAATGTTGTTTCATCGTGATTTGGCAGAAAATATGAATGTCTGTAATCATTGTGGTTATCACATGAAAATGCCTGTGACAGAACGTCTTCAATTGTTATTTGATAATGGTGTTTATAAGAGAATTGAAGTTCCTAATGTTCCACAAGACCCTTTAAAGTTTAAGGATAAGAAAAAATATGTTGATCGTCTAAAAGATGCCCAAACTAAAACGGGTGAGAAGGATGCAATTATTGTAGCAGAAGGAATGATAGGTCAAATGCCTGCTGTTATTGCTGCCTTTAATTTTGATTTTATGGGAGGCTCTATGGGGGCCGCTGTTGGTGAGGGGATTGTCCGTGCTGCTGAAACTGCAGTGGCTAAAAATGCAGCCCTTATTGCCATCCCTGCCTCTGGCGGAGCAAGGATGCAAGAGGGAATGATATCCCTCATTCAATTACCACGCAGTGTGATTGCAGTCAGGATGGTTAAAAATGCTGGGCTTCCTTATATTGTCCTTTTGACTGACCCAACAACAGGTGGCGTGAGTGCATCCTTTGCAATGCTTGGGGACATTCATATGGCTGAACCTGGATGTTTAATTGGGTTCGCAGGAAAGCGTGTGATTGAAGAAACAATTCGTGAGCAACTTCCAGCAGGATTTCAAACAGCAGAGTATTTGAAAGACCATGGTATGGTTGATATGGTTATCCAGCGTAAGAATTTGAAAGAAACACTATCTCGTATTTTAAATCTATTGATGAATAGAACAGGCGCAGTTCAACCAAAAGGAAATGATGGAATAAATAATTCATCATCAAAGGCTAATGAATCAAAAAATAGTTTGTTTGCGGGCAAGATTGCTTTCGCACCTCATGCGACTGTAAACCAGAAATCAGTTGCCAATGACGCTGCTGATAAAGTTCAAGAGCCAGTTCGTGTTGCAAAAAAATAGATTAACATCTGTGATGCCAGATCAGTTTGATCCCGACCCTCGGCTTCAGCTTATCTTGGATAGGCTTACAACCTATTACCCGCGTGCTATTGATCCGAATTTGGAGCGAACCTTTCGTCTTCTGGATGATTTAGGTAATCCGCATCTTAAAATTCCCCCTGCGCTTCATGTGGCAGGAACTAATGGTAAGGGGTCAACCGTTGCATTTATGAGGGCGATTGCTGAGGCTGAGGGTTTGCGGTGTCATGTAATGACATCACCGCATCTTGTTCATTTTAATGAACGGATTGTGATTGCAGGACAAGAAATTTCTACCGCTGATTTAATCAAATTGATTGAAGAGGTTGAAGACGTTAATAGCGGGCAAGAAACAACATCCTTTGAGATTATTACAGCGGCAGGATTTTTAGCTTTTTCTAGAGCTCACGCGGATATTAGTTTAATTGAAGTGGGGATGGGTGGTCGTTTTGATGCAACAAATGTTATCCCCTCACCTATGGCCAGTGTTATTACTGTTATTTCTCGTGACCATATGAAATTTCTGGGCGATACGATGGATAAAATTGCCCGTGAGAAAGCAGGTATTATCAAACAAGGTATCCCGTGTATCGTTGGCCCCCAGATTACAGCAGGTCTTTCGGCAGGCGTGATGAATGTTTTCGAGGGTGTTGCACATCAATTTTCTGCACCGCTTTATCGTTATGGACATGAATGGTCTTATGATATTTTAGAAGATGGTTTTGTTCTTTATAGCGGGAATAAATCCTATCATTTACCAAAGCCTAATTTATGTGGAGGTCACCAATTTGGGAATGCGGCGACTGCGGCCATCACTCTTTTAACACTGCAAGATAAATTGCCTCTCTCCTTGTCATCTTTCGATAAGGGGCTTCAATCTGCAAAATGGCCGGGTCGTCTTCAACGACTTACTAAAGGGTCTTTGGTCGATATGCTACCTCCTCATATTGAACTTTGGATTGATGGTGGGCATAATGACAGCGGTGGAATGATTCTTGCGGAACATGCTGATTTATGGGCAACAAAAGACAACAAACCCATTCATCTTATTTTGGGAATGTTGAATACTAAGAATCCTATAGAATTTGCCAATTTTTTATTGCCTAAAGTGAAATCTGCCCAAGCCATCACAATCCCTGACCAACCGTTAAGCCTCTCCGCAGACGACCTTGCAGCGGCATTGAATATTATGTCTGCAACATCAGTGACAAATGCACTTGAAAAAATTATTGCTGAAAATGGTTCTGCCTCTTCCCGTATTCTAATAACGGGTTCTCTTTATTTGATGGGTTGGATTTTAAAAGACAATCAATAATAAACCCAACTTGACAATTCATTTTATCCTGACAAACTAGCTACAGTTTAGCGATTCACTTTATTTCATTTCATTTCATTTTTGGGGCTTAGTATGAAAAAAATTCTTTCAACCTTTTTGATTCTAACGGGGATGTCAGGGTCAGCAATGGCGGCTGATTCGCCTTTTACAGGGAACGTTGCCTTGACAACTGATTATGTGTTCCGTGGAATCTCACAAGGTAATGAAGAGCCAACGATACAAGGTGGCATGGATTGGAATGATGCAGACACAGGGCTTTATGCTGGTCTGTGGGGGTCGGGTGTTGATTTTAGTGATGCTACAACCGAAATTGATGCATACGCTGGCATTAAAGGGACGACAGATGATATTCTTTGGAGTCTTGGGGCAATTTATTATTATTATCCGGGTGCCGATGATTCAAAAAATTATGATTTCTGGGAACTTGCGACCTCAGTTGGATATGATTTTAAATTTATGCAGGCCACGGCTTCATTAAATTACTCACCAGATTATTTTGGTGGTAGTGGGGATGCATGGTATCCTGCACTTAATGTAACTGCGCCTTTGACCCATGGGTTTACGGTAAATGCAGGGCTTGCCCATCAATGGATTGATAAAAATGCTAAGTTTGGAACGGATGATTACACAACATGGTCAGCAGGTGTCGGTTATGATTGGGAAGGCTTTAATTTTGGCCTAAAATACTACGATACCAATTTGAGTGAGCCAACCGAGTGTGCAGATGGCTGTAGTCAACGTGTTGTCTTCACTGTTTCACGAAGCTTCTAATTATTATGAATTATAAGAAGAAGGATATTTTGTCCTTCTTCTTTTTTGTTTAGAATTTATTAAAACTCTGTAAGATATAGTTAAACTATTCTATATCATTTTCTGCGTTCCCATAAATGTAAATAACGAACACTTATTTGAGAGAGAGCCATGTCTTTAAAGAATCTGAAATTATCTGTAAAAATTCCATTGGTTATGATCGCTTTGGTGGTATTGAATGCGGCTACTTTGGGAGGCGTATCAATTTATACAAGTGGAAAAGCACTGAGTGAGCTTAGAAAGAAAAAATTAAATGCTATTGCTCTCGGAGTAGATAAATCTCTGAATTCATATTTTAGTACCATATCCGAAGATTTAACCTTAAATGCCCAATCCCCAACGACCATCAAGGCATTAACGGATTTTAATGAAGGGTGGGACGCATTAAATGGCATTAATCAGACGCAATATTTACAATCTAAATACATCACTGATAATTCAAATGAATTAGGTAAAAAACATTTGCTGGACATAGCTAAAGATGGGTCCGTCTACAGTGATAAACATGCAGTTTTTCACCCATGGTTCCGAAATGTTTTAAATAAACATGAATATTATGATATTTTTATAATCAATGCGAAAGGTGACGTGGTCTACACTGTCTTTAAAGAACTGAATTTCGCAACCAATGTGATGAGGGGACAATGGAAAGATTCTGGGCTTGGAACATTGTTTAGAGAACTGAAAGATAAGCCAGTTAAGGATAAGGTTGCTTTTGAAGATTTTAAACCGTACGCGCCTAGTAATAATATTCCAGCTGCTTTTATTGGGGCATCTATTTTGAATCCGTCATCAGGCGAATTTGTAGGCGCATTGGTTTATCAAATGCCAATAGTACGTATCAATCGTTTAACGCAGGTAGATAGAAAAGTTTCAAAAACAGCAGAAGTTAGATTGGTTGGGGAAGACTTCCTTCTTCGAAATGATCCTAATGAAAATGATAAAATTGACCCTATCCTATCAGAGAAAATGGAGACAGAGAGTGTAAAACTAGCCCAAGCCGGTAAATCTGGAATTTTATCAGAAAAAATTAATGGTGAGGAGGTCGAAGTCGAATTTATGCCCTACGATGCCCTTGGAAAAAAATGGTCCTTGATTATTGACATTGATGAGATTGAGGCATTTGGGCCTATTGATAATTTAAAGCAAATGATGTTGCTGGTTTCTCTTGGTGTAATTGCATTACTTACTCTTATATCTATCCTTTACGCTAGGACGATCACCCAACCAATTAAATCTATGATGTCATCTATGATAGGTTTAGCAAATCGCGACTATTCAACAATCGTGCCATATCAGGCCCGCGGTGATGAATTGGGTGATATGGCGCGTTCAGTTGAGGTATTTAAGCAGAATGGTTTGGCGGTTCAGAAATTAGAAGCCGAACAAGAGGTCTTAAAATTAAAAGCCGTAGCAGATAAAAAAGAAGCCATGAATATGTTGGCGAATGATTTTGATTCACGGACATCTGGAATTATTAAATCGTTGGCTGCGGCTGCGACTGAAATGCAGGCGACTGCGGGACAGATGACGGCGGCATCGAATAATACGGCACGTGCATCACAGATTGTGGCATCGGCCGCAACTGAGGCAGATAGTAACGTTCAAACAGTGGCTGCGGCGACTGAGGAATTATCAGCCTCCAGTTCTGAAATTGCACGTCAGATATCCAGTGTCTCTGAAAAATCAAACAGAGCATCGACTGAGGCTGTTCGCACCAGTGAACAAGTTGGGAATTTAAATACTTTGGCCGATTCAATTGGTGAAGTGATTGGGGCGATTAAAGATATTGCAGAACAGACCAATCTTTTAGCCTTAAATGCAACCATTGAAGCCGCTCGTGCAGGGGAAGCAGGCAAAGGATTTGCCGTTGTTGCTGATGAGGTTAAAAAATTAGCAACTGAGACTGCACAAAAAACAATCCAAATTGATGAACGTGTTGGCAAAATTCAGGCCGCTATTCGTGGAACGGTCGAAGCTGTTGGTCGTATCATTAGCGATGTTAAAGATATTGACCATTCAACCGCGACAGTTGCCAGTGCCGTTGAGGAACAGAACGCCGCCACAGCAGAGATTGGGCGCAATGTAACCGAAGCTTCAACAGGTACTCAAGAAGTCGCCAGAAATATCGTGGATGTCCAACGCAGTGCAGAGGAAACAGGAGAGGCCGCCAACAACCTGAACCAAGCCGCCAATGAATTGGCCAAAATCGCTGAAAATCTTCAGCACGAAGTGGGCACATTCTTGAGTGAAATACGCTCAACCTAAAAATTTATAAGAGCTAAATAATTAAAAGAGGGTTTACCCCTCTTTTTTTATACCTTCAATAATTACATAGGCCATCGCAATTGGCGGTTCATCCGTGAGTGTCAGGTGAATATTGATTTCATGATTGATAGGGGATATAGATTCTAAATATTTTAAAGCCCCTCCTGTTAAACGGATAGATGGTTTTCCATTCTTATCATTGATAACCGCAATATCTTTAAAATAAACTCCGTGATTAAGCCCAGTCCCCAACGCTTTTGAACAGGCTTCTTTGGCTGCGAAACGTTTGGCATAGGTGGCAATATGTGTTCCTGCACCACGCCGTCTTTCTGCTCTTTCAATTTCTTCAATTGTAAAACATCTCTGGATAAATCTTTGATCAAACCGAGCCAATGTTTTTTCAATCCGCCTGATGTCAATTAAATCACTACCCGTTCCAATAATCATGATGAAATTGCTCTCTGCTGAGGGGCATTGCGACGATGCTTAATACGCAATCTATCCACCATACGATAGGCAAAGATATAAAATATTGGCCATGTTATCATCATTAAAATAAACCCACCTATTGCCCATGGAAGCATTAAATCCATTGGGCTTTCTGTTATTTCTTTGACTAAAAAATCCCAAGTAATGTCGTCGGGCATTTCAAGTATTTTTGCCCCAAATAACCTGAATGAAAAATCTCCAACTTTATAAGCAGCCCACCACATCAACGGAAATGTCCAAGGGTTACCAATTAAAGTCCCCACAAGGCTTGCAAGAATATTACCTCGAGTCAGAACACTAAAAATCGCCGCAAAGATAACATGAGTACCGGGGAGAGGGGTAAATGAAACAGATGCGCCAAATGCAAAGCCTGCGGCTATGGAATAAGTTGATCCTTTAATACGTATCA
>Ga0105048_10000874_pt1 | contig 48025 bp, 43 predicted proteins | sample MAT05_FD_78382 | JGI IMG/M metagenome (GOLD analysis project Ga0105048, IMG submission 78382) | Freshwater microbial communities from Lake Fryxell liftoff mats and glacier meltwater in Antarctica - MAT-05 | ecosystem: Environmental > Aquatic > Freshwater > Ice > Liftoff microbial mat | place...
CCGCTGGCGGTGATCTGGGGCTTCCGCGCCGGCTACCGAAGGAACGCGGTGCTCTGGCTCGTGGCCGTCGTGATCTACCTGATCGCGCTGATCGTTTCGCTCATTTAGGCGTCTCTTCCGGGCCTCGCGCCCTCCGCGCACTTCGGCTACCGTCGCCTCGTTCCTCGCGGGCTTTCTCGCCCGCCGTACGTGGAGACGATCATGGCCAAGCAGATCTACTTCTTCGGCTCGGGGCAGGCGGACGGCGACGCGACGATGAAGAACCTGCTCGGCGGCAAGGGCGCCGGGCTCGCCGAAATGAGCCGGCTCGGCGTCCCCGTGCCGCCGGGCTTCACGATCACCACCGAGGTCTGCAACTCGTTCTACGCCGCGGGCGGCAAGCTCACCCCGGAGCTCGAGGCCGGCGTCCGCGCCGATCTGGCCCGCGTCGAGGCGATCGTCGGCGCCCGGTTCGGCGACGCCTCCGCGCCGCTCCTCGTCTCGGTGCGATCCGGCGCGCGCGCCTCGATGCCCGGGATGATGGACACCATCCTCAACCTCGGCCTCAACGACACCATCGTTCAAGGCCTCGCCGACCTCACCAAGAACCCGCGCTTCGCCCTCGACGCGTACCGCCGCTTCATCGTCGCTTACGCCGACCTCGTCCTCGGCGTGCCCAAGAGCCGCTTCGACGCCGCCCTCCTCGCGGCGCGCTTCGAGGCCGCGAAGCGCCTCGGCATCGACTCCAGCCGCCTCAACGCCGCCGAGCTCGAGCGCCGCGTGCCCGACGCCGCGATCGACGCCGAGATCCTCCGCAAGCTCGTCGCCGATCAGAAGAAGATCGTCGAAGGCGCCACGAAATCCCCCTTCCCCGACGATCCCTACGTCCAGCTCTGGGGCGCGATCCACGCCGTCTTCGAGAGCTGGCACAACGCCCGCGCCAAGGTCTACCGCGGCATGCACGACATCCCCGAGAGCTGGGGCACCGCGTGCACCGTGCAGGCGATGGTCTTCGGCAACCTCGGCGACGACTCGGGCACCGGCGTCGCGTTCACGCGCGATCCTTCCACCGGCGAGCGCCGCTTCTACGGCGAGTGGCTCCCCAACGCTCAGGGAGAAGACGTGGTCGCCGGCGTGCGCACGCCGCTCCCTGTTTCCAAGGGATCCGGCGATGACGCGAGCAGCCTCGAGGTCAAGATGCCCGAGCCGTACGCCGAGCTCGTCGCCATCTACCAGAAGCTCGAGAAGCACTTCCGCGACATGCAGGACATGGAGTTCACCATCCAGGCGAACAAGCTCTATCTCCTCCAGTGCCGCAACGGAAAGCGCACCGGCCGCGCCGCCGTCCGCATCGCCGTGGAGATGGTGCACGAAGGCCTGATCAGCGAGCGCGAGGCCATCCTCCGCGTCGAGCCGGAGGCCATCGATCAGCTCCTCCACCCGAGCATCGATCCCAGCGCGCCCAAGCGCCTCCTCGCGCGCGGCCTCCCCGCGAGCCCCGGCGCCGCGAGCGGCCAGGTGGTGTTCAGCGCCGACGAGGCCGAGCGCCGCGCCGGCCAGGGCAAAGCGGTGATCCTGGTCCGCGCCGAGACCTCGCCCGAAGACATCCACGGCATGAAGGCCGCGCGCGGGATCCTCACGTCGCGCGGCGGGATGACGAGCCACGCCGCCGTCGTCGCCCGCGGCATGGGCAAGAGCTGCGTCGCCGGCTGCTCGGCCATCAGCGTCAGCTACGAGCACCAGACGATGACCGTCAACCTCCACGACGCGAGCGGCCACCCGACCGAGGTCGTCACCGTCAACGCGGGCGAGGTCATCACCCTCGACGGCGGCACCGGGCAGGTGTTCCTCGGCGCCGTACCCACCGTCCCTGCGTCGCTCAGCAGCGAGTTCGCCGAGCTGATGGTCTGGGCCGACAAGGTCCGCAAGATGCGCGTGCGCGCCAACGCTGACACCCCGCTCGACGCGCGGACCGCCCGCAATTTCGGGGCGGAGGGCATCGGTCTCTGCCGCACCGAGCACATGTTCTTCGACGAAGAGCGCATCTCCGCCGTCCGCGAGATGATCCTCGCCGGGGACGTCGAGGCGCGGAAGCGCGCCCTCGCCAAGCTCCTCCCGTTCCAGCGCGAGGACTTCGCCGGCGTCTTCCAGGCCATGGCAGGCCTGCCTGTCACCATTCGGCTCCTCGATCCCCCGCTCCACGAGTTCCTCCCCCACGATCAGCCGACCCTCGCGCTCCTCGCCAAGACCATGGGCGTCCGCGTCGCCGATCTCGAGCGCAAGAACGAAGAGCTCCACGAGTACAACCCGATGCTCGGCCACCGCGGCTGCCGCCTCGCGGTCACGTTCCCGGAGATCTACGAAATGCAGGCCCGCGCCGTCCTCGAAGCGGCCTGCGACGTCGCGTCCTCGGGCCTCGAGGTGCGCCCCGAGATCATGATCCCGCTGAGCATGGCCAAGCGCGAGCTCGACATCATGAAGGCCATCATCGACGACGTGAAAGAGAAGGTCTTCGCCGAGAAGGGCCGGCGCATCGACTTTGCCTTCGGCACGATGATCGAGCTCCCGCGCGCCGCGCTCCGCGCCGGGGAGCTCGCCGAGTCGGCCGAGTTCTTCAGCTTCGGCACCAACGATCTCACCCAGACCACGCTGGGGATCTCGCGCGACGACGCCGGCAAATTCCTCGGCGCGTACGTCGAGGCGGGCATCTTCGCCAAGGATCCTTTCACGACCATCGACCTCCCCGGCGTGGGCGCGCTGGTCGTCCTCGCCTGCGAGCGCGGGCGCGCGCAGCGCCCCAAGATCAAGCTCGGCGTCTGCGGCGAGCACGGCGGGGATCCCGCCTCGATCCGCTTCTTCGGGCAGGCCGGCCTCGACTACGTCTCGTGCTCGCCCTACCGCGTCCCGATCGCTCGCCTCGCCGCGGCGCAGTCGGCGCTGCTCCTCGCCGGGGTCGCCGCCGAGGGAGGCACCCGATGAAGGTCCTCGTCTTCACCAACATTTATCCATCGCAGGTTGAGCCGACGCTGGGCGTCTACAACAAGAGCACCTACGAGGCCCTGGCCGCGCACTGCGAGGTCCGCGTCATCGCCCCGATCCGCGCCTGGGCCCGCTGGAAGCGCCCGGATCTGATCGTCAATCCCCTGCGCGAGAACGTGGGCGGCGTCCCGGTGGTGTTCCCCCCGTACTGGTCCATCCCCACCGCCTGGGCCCTCCACGCCGGCGCGATGTACCTCTCCATGCGCTCCTGGGTGAGCGCGCTGCGCCGCGAGTTCCCCTTCGACATCCTGGTCGCGGCCTGGGCCTACCCTGATGCCGTTGCCGGCGCTCTCCTCGCCCGCGAGATGGGCGTGCCCCTCGTAACCTCGTTGCTCGGCAGCGACGTCAACGAGTTCCCCGGGCTCTTTGGCATTAGCCCGCAGATCCGCTGGGGCTTCCAGCGGGCCCAGCGCGTCATCGCGGTCAGCCGCTCCATCGCTGATCGCGCCGTCGAGCTCGGCGCCCCGCGCGAGCGCGTCCTCGTCCAGCACAACGGCGTCGACGGCGCCCGCTTCAAGATCCAGGACCGACAGGAGGCGCGCAAGAGCGTGGGAATCGAGCACGATCGCCCCGTGATTGGCTACGTCGGCAACATCCGTCCTGTCAAGGGATCGGACGTGCTGATCGAGGCGATGGATCACCTCGTCAAGCAGCTTGGCAACACCACCGCTGAGCTGTGGATCGCGGGCGCCGGCGAGATCGAAGAGCAGGTGCGCGCCCGCGCGACGGCGCTCGGCCTCGACGATCGCATTCGCTTCCTTGGCCGCCAAACCCACGATGGCGTCGCCCGCTTGATGAGCGCCTTCGACGTCTTCTGTCTTCCCAGCCGCAACGAGGGCTGTCCCAACGTGATCCTCGAAGCCCTGGCCGCGGGCAAGCCCGTCGTCGCCACGCGTGTCGGCGGGATCCCCGAGCTGCTCACCGAGGGAGTCAACGGCTACCTCGTCCCCACCGAAGATCCGGCGGCGCTGGCGCGCGCCCTCGACCAGGCCCTCAGTCGCACCTGGGATCCCATAGCCCTCCGCGCCTCGGTCGAATACCTCTCCTGGGACGCGGTCGCGGTCACCTACAAAAAGCTCCTCGGTGAGGTCATCGAAGAGTGGCGCCGCGCCGGCAACAACGCTCCTTGACGAGGCGAATCGCGGCAGCTCACGGCTTCGCCGCCTCCGCCTGGGCCTTGAGCAGCGTCACCAGGCGCTGGCGCTGATCGGCGCTCACCGCGCCCTCCGCGGCGAAGAGCACGTGTCCATCACGCCCGACCAGGACGATGCTGCTGACCCCGGAGCGGAGCCGATACGCCCCGCGGAACGCCCCGCTCCAGTCGCAATAAATCGTCGTCCCCTGCTTGCGTGACTCCTCGCGGATCGCGTCCTTCACGAAGCCCTTGACCGGCCAGTAATCATAGGCGCTGACGTCGGCCACCGCGGCGAGCGCCACCGCGGCCTTGTACCGATCGCCCTTGGCGAGCTTGCTCAGCGCGTCCTTGAGCGCCTGGTTCTGCCCGGCCGAGTCCTTGTCTTCGTAGACGATGAGGACCGGCTTGCCCTTGAAGACCTTGAGCTCCTGGGCTCGCCCGTCCGCGTCCTCGATCCGGGCGTTCGGCGCCGCGTCGCCTTCCGTCGGAAGAGCGAAGGCCGGCGAGGATCCCTGCGTTGACAGCGCGAGCGCGGCGACGCCGACGGCAGCGAGGAGGCGGGGCAGGCTGTTCTTCATGTTCACAGTTTGTACAATGTTTGTACAGATCGTCAACCCTTTGTTCACGACAGATCGCACCAGGCAGCGCGCGGCCGGCCTCTTCCAACCCCAGCCGAGCCTGCTGCTCGGTCCCGCTCGCTCGCCCGGCGCGCCCCCGCGCGCTTGTTCAAGGTTTGGTGTGACCTTTAACAGTCAGCGTCCACGGATCCGAAGGGCACATGTCCCCCGTGATGTAGCGGACCTCGAGCGTGAGCCACTGCGTATCGTCCACGCCGAGCGAGTCGCCCCAGCTCTCGCTCACCGCCTCCGGGCTGCCGGCGGCGTGCTTGGGATTCCCTCCGCAGCTCGGCGTCGACGTACTTCCGTCGTACACGAACAGGTCGAAGTCCATGCCCGGCGGCGTGTCGAGCGTGGCCGTGTAGCTGAGCTGCGGATAGCTGATGAGCGAGCTCACCGCCTCGTTGACCAGGACCTTGAACCACTTCGATGTAGTGCCCTGGACAGTGCGCTTATCGCTGTTTCGATCGCCGTCGATGGCGCTCAACGTATCGGATCCATTACAGTCGTTGGTCTCGTTGTAGTCGCAGCCCACGCCGCCCGTACCGGAAGAGCTGCTACTGCTGCTTCCGCTGGCGCTCGACGTGTTCGCGTCGCCCCCGGCGCCCAGGCCGCCCGTGCTCGAGGTCGTGCTGCCGTCGCCCGCTGTGGTCGCCCTGCCGGCGCCGCCGTATCCCCCGTACCCGCCTTCGCCATCGCCCGAGGTGAACGTCGTCTCGGCCTGGTTCCCCCGCGCACAGGCGGCGAGTCCGATCATGCTGCAAACAACGAGGGAGAGCGCGCAAAGCTCGTTCATCATCCGAGTATACGCGGAAGTCGAGGCGGCGCGACACCGCGTCGCGCCTGGCTCTCTCGCCGCTCAGGCCTGATTGCCTGTCATGTCGCGGTCACTTCACCGCGGGGCTTTTATCGGCGTTCAACCGTGCCTCGTCACCTGGAAGTTCGCGACGAAATACCCATCCGTCCCATGAACGTGCGGCAGCAGCCTCAAGACGTGCCCACCGCCCGCGAGCGAGCGAACCAGCTCTCCCTCGAACGGCTGCGCGCTCAGCGTGACAGAAGAGCCATCGACGTCGGCGAGGAGGCGCGTCACCACCTCTTCAGCTTCTTCCTTGAGCACGCTGCACACCGCGTAGATCAGCGTGCCGCCGTCGCGCACCCGCGTCGCCGCCTGCTGGGTGATCGCCGTCTGGAGATCGGCGAGCCCCGTCAGATCCTCGGCCTCGCGCTTGCGCCCGATCTCCGGCCGCCGCCGCAGCGTCCCGGTGCCCGAGCACGGCGCGTCGACGATCACCCGATCGTAGGTGGCCGGCACGTCGCCCGCGCCGACGGTCCAGTCGACGGTGTACGTCGCGCGCACACGCCGCCCGGGCGGGCCGGCGAGCAGCTTGTCGATCTTGGCCGGGTGGAGATCGCTGGCGTCCACCGCGCCTCCCGGCGACACGTGCTGGGCGAGTAGCCACGATTTGTTGCCGTGCCCCGAGCACGCGTCGAGCACCTGCTCGCCCGGCTTCGCGCCCGCGGCGAGGGCCACCACCTGCGCGCCCTCTTCCTGCACGATCCAGCGCTCGCCCACGCCGGGGAGGCGCCGCACGTCGCCTGCGCCGCGCACCAGGATCGCCCGCGGCGAGACGCCTCCAGGCTCGATGCTCGCGTGCGGCGCGGCCTCGCGTAGCTGCGCTATCCACGCGTCGCGATCTTCGCCCTCGGCGAGGCAGAGGCCGATCGGCGGCGGCACCGGCCCCGCGGTGAGGTACGCGAGCGCGCCCGCGCGGCCGATCGCGCGACGGAGCGAGCCGCGCAGCCAGCCCGGCGCCGAGGCCGCGATCGTCTCTTCGAGCGACGGGCGCCCCTTCGCTTCCAGCTCCACCGAGAGCTTGCGGAGCACGGCGTTGGCGAAGCCGCCGACGCGCTCCCCGGCTCGCTCGCTCACGCCGGCCACGGCCTCGGACACCACCGCGAACACCGGCACGCGATCGAGGAAGCAGATCTGGTACGCGCCCATCAGCAGGTGAGCGAAGACGACGGGATCCGACGCGTAGCCCCGGCGCGCGGCGAGCGCGGCGATCCTCTCGTCCAGCATCGCCTCGGTGCGGAGCACGCCGTAGACGAGCTCGGTCGCGAGGCCGACGTCGCGCGGATCGAGCTGGGGGCGACGGCGGAGCTCGGCGTCGAGCGCGGCGGAGGCGAACGCGTCCTCCGTGAAGACCCGGACGAGGACGGCGGCGGCGACTTCACGGGCGGGGCCAACGACTACAGCGTTCAATCCACGAGCTCCTTCAGCTGACTTTGAATCACGTCCCACCTCCGCTCGACGTCGTTCTTGAACGCGACGCCCATCAGCGCGACGAGTAACACCATGCCGGCGAGGCTCGCCAGCTCCCGCACACGGAGCGGCAGCGGGCGGCGGAGCACGGCCTCGAAGAGGAAGAACACCAGGTGCCCCCCGTCGAGCACCGGGATCGGCAAGAGGTTGATCAGGCCGAGGTTGATCGAGATCACCGCCATCGCCCAGACGAAGTACGAGACGCCCTTCGCGCTCTCCTCGCCGACGACGTCGTAGACCGTGATCGGCCCGCCCAGCGTCGACATGCTCACCTTGCCCTCGGCGATGCGGACGATGCCGACGACGATGAAGCGGATCACGTCGTAGGTCTCGGTCAGCGCGCTGCGGAAGGCGAACTCGACGCGCGAGGGGTTGTGTACCCACGGCTCGGGGACCGAGGGCGACCAGTTGGAAACACGGACGAAGAAGCGCGGCCGGTGCTCCCCGTACTCGTCGATGTAGTCCTCGCGGCGCAGCTCGATCGTGCCGCTCTTGCGCTGCCCCGAGCGCAGCCAGGTGAGCACGTGCGGCCGATCGGGCGTGGCCATCAGGCGCTCGGTCATCATCGACCACGCCGTCACCTCGACCCCGTCGACCTCGATGATCCGATCGCCCGGGCGGAGCTCGGCCTTCCACTCGGGCGAGCCCTCCGGCACGTCGGCCACGTACAAGTCTGCGGGCTCGAGCCCCGTCTTCATCGTCAGATCCCCGTGCGCCGCCTCGGGGGTCAGCGCCGCGACGCCGGCCTCGTAGACGGCGAGATCGGCGAGGCCGCCGAGCGCGCGCGGCACGCTCACCGGGCGCAAGTACGTGACGGGGATCGTCTCGCCGTGGTTCTCGCGCAGCAGCACCTCGAGATCGGCGAAGGTCTTCACCGGCCGGCCGCGGATCTCGGTCACCAGATCGAACGTGCGCAGCCCGGCGCGGTACGCGGGCGAATCAGGCCGCGAAATCCCCACCACCGCCGCGGGGCGGTTGGGCTTGATCCCGATCTCGCCGACCTTGTCGATGATGTCGAGCGGCGCGCGGACGACGCGCTCCTCCGGGATCACCGCGACCTCGATGTGCTCGTTGTTGCGGAAGACCTTGAGCTTCAGCTCCTTGTTGGCGCTGACGTTGATGATGCGATGGAGCTCCGCGAACGTCTCCACCCGCGCCCCGTCGACCTCGAGCACGCGGTCGCCGGGCAGGAGCTTCCCCTCGGCCGGGTGCCCGGGGAGGACGACGCCGACCGTGGGCGGCTGGAAGCGCGTCGCGCCCACGAACACCGCAAAATAAAGCAGGATCGGGAAGAGCACGTTCATCGCCGGCCCGGCCATGACGATGATCACGCGCTTGTAGAGCGCCTGCGCTTCGAAGGTGCGCTTGCGATCCTCGGGCAAGACCGGCTCCTGCCGGTTCTCCTCGAGCATCTTCACGAACCCGCCGAGGGGGAGGATGCCGACGCAATACTCTGTCTCCCGCCCGCGGATCCGGATGATCTTCGGCCCGAAGCCGATTGAGAACGTGAGGACCTTCACCCCGAAGATCTTCGCCCAGACGAAATGCCCGAGCTCGTGCACAAAGATGAGCACCGAGCAGAGCAGGGCAAAATAGAGGAGATCCACGGCGGCCCGCCCTCTCTACCGGAGGGGACGCCACGTGGCTACCGGCGCCACATCGCGCGACTCCCCGTGTACCCTGCGCGAATGCAGAACCCGCCCGCCTACCCTGACCAATCCCCCTACTCGCCGGGCCCTCCGATGGCGCCGCAGCAGCCAAAGAAAGGTTTCCCAGTCTGGGCCATCGTCCTCCTTGTCCTCCTCGGCCTGGCCGGCTTCATGCTCATCACCCTCGTGACCCTCGGCATCTACGGCACGCGCCGGTACCTCGCCGCCGCCAAGACAGCCGAGGCCAAGAACACCATCGGCGCCATCTCCCGCGATGCCGTGGCGGCCTACGAGAAAGAGCAGGTCGGAGCCGACGACCAACTCACGCACCGCCTCTGCGCGTCGGCGGTCCCTGTCCCCGCCTCGCTCGCCTCCGTCAAGGGCCTGAAGTACCTGCCCAGCTCAGCGCCTGGCACCGACTTCAACTCGGGCGACGCCCAGAACGGGTGGAAGTGCCTCCGGTTCTCGATGACGATGCCAAACTACTATCGCTATCAGTACAACAAGGGATCAGGCTACCTCGCCCCCTCGCTCGCGCCAGGCCCGAATGGCTTCGAAGCCTCGGCCCAGGGCGATATCGACGCCAACGGCACCCTCAGCACCTTTGCGCGCACAGGGATGGTGAACCCGAGCGGCGACCTCGTCCTGGCGACGACCATCTACATCGAGAACGAGATGGAGTAGCCAGGTCCGCGCCAAAGAACCTCCACTCCCGCTCCGAGCGGAGCAGGAGTCGAAGCGATGGCGTCAGGTCACGTCAGGTCGCGGGAGACCGCGCTCCGCGAACGAGAGCACCTGGTGGAGTGCCACCGTCGCCTCGCGCACGATGCGTTCGGCCTCCACGTGGCCAAGATGCCGCTGCCGGTGCGGGCGCATCTGGTCCTTGGCCGCAGAGACCACGTCGGCGAGCGTCGTCTTTACGCCGAAAAGCCACCGACGGGCGGCCTCGGGGTCCGACCAGTCAAGAGAAGGGAGACCAGGATCTTGGCCCTTGGGGGGCTCCTCATTAAACTCGCTCATGGAGCGTTACCTCGGCTTGGAAGGGGTGGCGTTCAAGTCGCTCGGTCGCGGGTTAGGCGGCCGGGCGGCGATTTCGTTATACGGCGGAAGAGCGGGAGAGGTCCATCCCTATCTGCGCGGGGATTGAAAAAGCGACTCCGTCCTCCGTGCATCGGCACCCTGACGAGAATGAAGTGCAGCTACAAGCCGCACCGTGACCGCCAGAGCCCGTCTCAGAACGGACCGAGAAATCACAGAGGACACGGAGGGCACAGAGGGCACAGAGGGCGGAGGAGAGTTGAGGGTTCAGAGGGCGGAGGAACCCGAAAATTCTGACCTCTGTGTCCTCCGTGCCCTCTGTGCCTTCTCGGTCTGCTCTGACTCGTGAGTTGGACGCTCCTCGCCCGGTGTTAAAGCCCGGGCGGGGGCTCAACGACGGGTACCCCGTCTCTCGGGACGCAGCGCCGCATCCCCAACGACGGGTACCCCGTCTTCCGGACGCAGATCTGCGTCCCCGACGACGGGTACCCCGTCTTCCGGGATGAAGCTCTGGAAGCCAGATTACGGGACACCGTCCTCCGGCCTGCTGATCTGGCCCCGGTACGGCAGATCCCCCGTCCTCGGAAAAACTCTTTATGCTTCGCGCACTCGCGGAGCAGAGCAACGCTGCGGCCATCCTCGCCACGCCGGAGACGCTCATCGCTGCTGCGCGCGCTGCGGCCTTCGCCGACGAGGCTCCCGCCAAGGCTTTCGCGCATTTTCGGCCGTCAAGTGCTGCGTTCGGCCCTCGGGGGAACCTGCCCGTTGCGTTTATTGCGAATGGGTGCTAACCTCCGCTTCAGGAGCACTCGATGCAATCGTCGCCCGTCCACGTCCCGTCGCTCAAGGTTGCCGAACAGGCTCAGACCGCGCTGCGCACGCTGGGTCGCCTCCCGCGGCGAAAAGGCTCGGGCGATTTCCGCGTGCGACCCGAGGGCGGGGGGCCCGAGGTTGACGTCACCGTTCCCAGGGAGGCGTTCGAGCTGTTCCTGGAGATCCTCGGTCAGATGGCCAATGGCAATGCGGTCACCATCGTTCCGGTGCACGCGGAGCTGACCACGCAGCAGGCGGCCGACTTGCTCCATGTATCGCGTCCTCACCTCGTCCGGCTGCTGGACGAGGGCGTCATTCCTCATCGCAGGGTGGGCACCCATCGCCGTGTTCGTGCGGATGAGCTGCTCGAGTACCAGCGGAAGGACGAGGCAGAGCGGAAGGCTGTCCTCGACGAGCTGACAGCGGAGGCACAGAAGCACGGGCTCGGGTACTGACGGCGATGGCCTTCAGGGTCGTTTACGACGCTTGCGTGCTTTACCCAGCACCGTTGCGCGACCTGCTGCTGCGCCTCGCGGTCACCGGGATTGTTCAGGCGCGCTGGACGGAGACGATACTGGAAGAGTGCTTCCGGAACCTTCTCACCAACCGGCCCGATCTCCCCGCCGCCGCGCTCGCGCGCACGCGCCACCTGATGAACCGGGCGGTGCCAGACTGCATCGTCACCGGCTACGAGGGGTTGATCGAAGGCCTCTCGCTGCCGGACGCCGACGACCGGCACGTCCTCGCGGCTGCGATTCGCTGCGGGGCGCAGACCATCGTCACGTTCAACCTCTCCGACTTCCCTCGAAGTAAGCTCCTGGCCTTCGAGGTCGAGGCGGTGCATCCGGACGACTTCGTGCTGGACCTCATCGATCTTGGACCGGGGACGGTCTGCGCGGTGGTGAGGGAGCAGGCGTCTGCCCTGAAGAGTCCGCCGCGAACCCTCGGCGATTTGCTGGATACGCTGCGGGAGCAAGGGCTGGTGCAGTCGGTTGGCAGGTTGCGCGAGCTGTATGGTTTGATGGATACTCCTCGTGGAGCTCGGTAGCCGGTCAAGCCATCTTCACGGCCTTTGCCGCGCGCTCCTTCCAGCCGACTCTCCGCGCCTGCCGCTCCGCCGCCGCCGCGTACACCGCCTGATAGCGCTGCGTGATCGTGCTCCAGCTCCGGTGTCGGATCATCTCCGCGCGACCCCGCTCGCCCAGGCGCCTTCGCAGCTCTCCGTCGCGGCAGAGCTGACCGAGGACGCGCGCCAGATCGTCGGCGTCGCCCGCGCGGAAGAACAGGCCTGTTGACTGATCGTGCACCAGCTCGCGCAGGCCGCCGACGTCGGAGACCACCACCGGCTTGGCCATGCTCATCGCCTCGAGTGGCTTCAAGGGGGTTGTCAGCTCGGTGATGCGGCGGCGCTCGCGTGGATAGCAGAGCACGTCGGCGAGGCCGTAGAGGGCGGGGATGTCGGCTGGGGCTACCGGGCCGCCGAGGACCACCTTGCCTTCGAGGCCGAGCCTTTCGTGCTGGGCCTGGAGATCGGCCTCGGCCTCGCCGTAGCCGATGACCAGGCCGCGGATCCGATCGTCCTCGCCGATGAGACGACTCAGCGCCTCGAGCAAGAGGCGTACGCCCTCGAAGCGGAAGAGCTTTCCCACATAGGCAATCACGATCTTCCCCCGCAGGCCGTAGCGATCGGCCAGCGCCTCGTCGCGGCCCCGCGGCGCGAACTTGCGGGTGTCCACGCCGTTGGGGATCACCGTGATCCGATCTTCGGGGATACCGCGGCTCACCAGATCGCGGCGGATCCCTTCGCAGAGCGCCACCACCGCGTCGACTCCGCGGCAGAGCGCCGTCTCCAGCGCGTGAATGGTGCGCCACCGGGCCGAGCGCTCGGTGCCTTTGCCCTGGTCGACGGCCGCGTCCTCCCAGAAGGCGCGGATCTCGTAGACGCTCGGTAATCCGAGGCTCCGCGCCACCGCGTGCGCGGGGAGGCCGGAGAGCAAAGGAGAGTGCGCGTGCACCAGATCGTAGGGGTTCTCTCGGTAGATCTGGAGCGCGCGGCGCCCGAGGAGGCCCATCTCCAGGGCCTCTCCGGCGAGGGGGGTTTGGGCGAGGCCGGCGAGCCCCTCCGGGAGCTCGGCGCGGTGATGGACGATGCCGCCGATCACTTCCCGCTCGACGTGAGAACCCTGCCGCGGGCCCGTGAGGGCGACGGGCTCGACGCCGAGCACCGCTTGCGACTCCAGGATCGAGGCCGCGCGCGCCGTGTATCCGGCGACGATGGGCAAGGATGCGTCGAGCACGTGAAGAACCCTCATACCAGGTTCGATGCCCGGGGTCGGCTGCCCGGTTCGGCGTGCTCTCCTGTCTTCAGCGTCGGGCGCGGATCGGAGTCGGGGGAGGGTTCTCCCTCGACGTGGGGCGCTCCGGCGATCGCCGCGAAGGCGTAAAGGCAGAACCCGAGGTGGTAGGGCCGCATCTCACGGTCGATCTCGAGCTGGTGAGGCGCGGCGAAGCGGGACCCGAGATCGAGGTCGCCGCCCACCTCGGCGAGGCTCGCGAGCTTGAGCGGATACACGATGTTGCGGAGCGGGGCGCGGCGGCGGATCGAGCGCCAGATCCGGGCCTCTTCCACGTTGACGAGGCTCTCGTTCAGCTCGTTGCGGCCGAAGAGCCACTTCACGCCGCGCGCCACGGCGGGCACCGTGGAGATGCCGAGGAGGCGCTCCGCCGACAGGAGGGCCATCGGGGCCATGCCATCTTGATGGACGGAGTACACAGGATAGAGATCGACCACGGCGCCGGAGCGCGTGTTGTAGTGCCAGGCCCACTGCCCGAGCGGGCGCTGACTGGCGAGGAGGTGCTCGGCGATCGTCCGCGCCATCGCGCGCGCCTCGACGTCGTCGAGGACCTCGTAGCGCCGGAGCGCGGCGAGCAGCGCGTAGATCTGTCCGTCGAAGAAGCCGAGCTCGGCCTGGATGCGCTCCCGCGGGCCCGGCGTCGATTCGCGGCCAGGCGCGGGCCGCGCGAAGGGGAGGAGCCCTGAGGGGCCGCGTTGATTGGAGAGGCTGCGAAAGGCCCGATCGAGGCGGGCGCGCACGTCCCGCTCGCTCCCGACCCCGGCGGCGAGCGCCTCGATGAGGCCGTTGGTGAGCAGCGCCAGCTCCGTGGTGTGAACGCTGGTGCTGCGGCGGTGGTGGACGTGATCAGGGAACTCGTCGACGAGCCGGAGCGCGCGCTCGGCGAGGGGCCGATTGCGGCGCGCGGCCGCCCAGATCACGAGCCCGACATCACCGAGGTTGTCGACCCCGGGGAGCGTGGCGTTGAGCGCTTCGTAGAGGCGATCGAGATCCACCGGAGAGCCGAGGCCGTGCGCTTCGGCCCTCTCCAGTCCGAGCGCGGTCATGGCCGTGTAACGTACGCTGGTCCCGCGCGGCCTCAGGATGGACGACCTTTCGCCCGAGACACCGAAGGTGAAGAGCCCTGTGGCGGGATCGATCATCCGCGGGAGTCGCGCCAGGGCCAGGGAGCACAGCGTGCGGACGTTCGCGTGGAAGCGATCCAGGTGTGCAGTCATACTGCCGTTGGATGCTTGAGCGAACGGTCGATCGCGAGGTCTGTTGAGGGTCCGTCGAGGCCGTCAGCTCTTCCGCTGAAACGCGAGGATCGCCACGCCCACGACGAGCGCCCCCGCCGCGAAGGCCACCTCGGCGAGGCTCGCTCCGCGCAAGAGGACGAGGGCGCCGAGGGCGCCGAGGAGGGGCACGATGGGGCCGCCCGGGATGATCCACCCGGCGTGTTTTCCCGGCTGCTTCCTCCGGATGAAAGGGACCGCAAGGCACGTGAAGAGATATTGTATCACAACAGTGATATTCGACATTCCCACGAGTTGACGGTAATCAAAGAAAATCGCCAGGACGGCCGCGAGCAGCGTGGTCGTCACGATGGCGATGTGCGGTGTCGACCAGCGCGGGTGAACCTTCGCGAGCTGGGCGGGGAGGAGGCCGTGGGCGGCGATGGCCCGGGCATAGCGCGGCGAGCCGAGGGCGCTCCCGGCGTTGAAGCCGCCAATCGAGATCATGCTGCCGGCGAAGACGAGGATCCCGAGGGTCCGCCCGAGGTGGCGCGCGGCGTCAGTGAGCGGCTGCTGCGAGTCGGCGGCGAGGCCAGGATAAGAGCCCACCAGCGCGGTCTGGACGAGGATGAAGAGGATCGCCGAGAACAGCAGCGTCCCCATCGTGGCGAGGGGCACGTTGCGCTTCGGGTTCTGCGTCTCGCCGGCCGCGACGGGGGCGACCTCGAAGCCCTGGAGCGGGAAGAGGGCGAGGTAGATGCCCTGTCCGACGCCCGCGGCGCCGCGGGGGAGGGCGCCGCCGAAGCGGGAAGGGTCGAAGGAGAAGAAGGCGACGGCGAGGAAGCAGGCGATGGCGGCGAGCTTGCCAATCACCACCACGTTCACCGTCCAGGCGCCGGGCTTGATCCCCAGGTAGTTGATGCCGCCGAGCGCGAGGATGGCGGCGGCGCAAAGGAGCTTGCCATAAGGGTAAGGGGCAAAGCCGAGGAGCGCGACGAGGAGGGTGGTGTTGGCCGCCCAGCTCACGAACGTGGTCGTCCAGCAGAACCAGCCGAGGAGGTAGCCAGCCCGGGGGCCAAAGGCGGCCCGCGCGTAGACGTACGCGCCGCCCGTCTCCTCGAAGCGGCCGGAGAGCTCGGCGAAGCAGAGGGCGACGGGGAGGAGAAGGAGCGCGCAAAAGAGGTACGCGAGCGGGGAATACCCGCCCATCTCGCGCTGCATGTCGTCTGGGAGCGTGAAGACGCCGGAGCCAACGGTGGCGTTGACGCCGATGCAGAGCACATCGAACAAGCCGAGGCGCCGCTTTTCGGCCGGCGCCTCGACTTGAACGCTGTCAGCGAGCGTCACGGCCTCCCAGGATCTCGCTGTACGTGGCCGGATCGAAGCCGACGAGGAGGGTCTTTCCCCGGCGCAGCGTCGGCGCGCGCAGGTTCCCGCTCGGGCCGAGCAGGAGACCGGCGAGCTCGTCGTCGCTGGGAGGACTCTTCATGTCGACGCGCACCACCTTCTTGCCTTTGATGACGATGATCACCGCGGCCTGTTTGGCCAGGGCGAGCGCCTCGTCCCGATCGAAACGTTGCTTCTTCGCGTCGGCTTGCTCGCCGATCACGGCTTTCTCTTGCGCAAGAAACTCCTGCGCTTTGCCGCACGTGATTCAGCCTTTGCGGTGATAGTACCAGTCAGCTCGGACCATTCGTCGCGCCTCCTTTCGACGCGAAGAGAGACCAGAGCCGCGCGCGGGTCAAGAGCAGAGGTGCGCCGCGTCCGCAAGCGCGCTCGACGTGGAGTAGGATGCGCGCGTGATCCGCCGTCTCCGCACTATTGCGGCTGTCCCCTTCGCCGTCGCGCTCGTGTGCTTGCCTTACCTGCTCGTCACCGCGTGCTCGACGCCGTCCGATCCGCCCGGCGCCTCCGCGGCCCCCTCGGCGTCTGCGCCCGCGCCGCCCGCGCCCTCGCTCGATGCGGCGATCGACGCGGCCCTCGGCGACGCGGGTGACGCGGAGGACGCCGCCGATCTCGACGGCGGGCCGCTCGACGATCCGATGGCCAACCACCTCGAAACCAAGGAGGAGCTGCTCGCGCTCTTCACGATCAAGCGCCCGCCCAAGCGCGACAGCAACGCCGACGGGTTCCTCGACAAGTCCTTCGGGCCGGGGACGTCGGCGCGGATCAACCAGGGAAACAAGCTGCTCGGCAAGCACGCCATCTCCAAGGCCAAGTGCCTCGCCGGGCTCGCGGGCGTGACGATCCAGACCGAGGAGCAGCGCGCGCAGTGCGGCGGCTTCGAGAACATGGTCCCGATCCACAAGAAGGGGAAAAAATCCAAGGCGTGCATCGACGTCTTCGAGTTCCCCAACAAGCCGTGCGAGCTCCCAGTGGTGTGGGTCGCGCCGGTGCAGGCCAAGGTGATCTGCGAGCTCCAGGGCAAGCGGCTCTGCGCGCAGGAAGAGTGGATCCTCGCCTGCCGCGGCGATCCGGACGAGGGGAAAGATCAGCGCTTCGCCTACGGCGACGAGATGGATCTCGACGCTTGCAATACCAACAAACCCGCGGCGAAGTTCGGCCCCGGCTGCGATCCTGACTCAGCGTCGAGCGCCTGGAAGACGTGCTCGACCAACACTGAGCCGACGGGAGCGTTCCCGCGGTGTCGCTCGCGCTTCGGCGTCTTCGATCAACACGGGAACGTGGCCGAGATCATGACGCGCGCCGATCCGGACGGGCACACCTACAGCCAGCTCAAGGGGAGCGCGTTCTTCTACGCCGACGTGGCGCGCAAGCCGGACGAGCGGCAAACGAAGGGCCACGAGACGTACCCGGATCAGTGCGCGCACGATCCGCGGTGGCACGTGGAGCTGATGAACGAGGCCTGGCACGTGAACTACCACCTCGGATTTCGCTGCTGCAAATCCGTAAAGTAGATCAGCCTTTGCGCGCGGCTTCCGTGGCCTCGGCGAGCTCGGCGGCGAGCTCGGGGGCCTCGGCGACGCGCTTGCTCCACACGCGCTGGAGCCGCATCAGATCGCTGAGCTGGAGCTGGAGATCGGCGAGGACGCGGCCGACCTCGCCGCGCTCGAGGCCGATGAGGATCCGCGCGTAGTCGCGCACGCCGACGGGGCGATGAAGCGCGCCCTGCGCGGCGACGTAGGCGTCGTCGAAGGCCGAGAGCAGCGCCTTCTCGCCGTGATCGGTCTGCTCGGCGAGGGCGCGCTTCCAGTGCCGATCGATCGAGCCCCACCCGGCGATGGTGAGCTTGTGGGCGCGGAGCACGGCGCCGCGGTCGACGCCCTTGCGAGAGAGCGCGGCGGAGATGGCCGCGTAGCGCTCGATCGTCACCGACTCCGGCGCGGGCTCCGCCTCGGTCGGCGCGACCTTGGCGCGCGGGAGCGATACGGCCGGATCGCTCGGGACGACGAGCACAGGCGCGGGTACAGGCGCGGGCACGGCCGCCGCTCTGCTCGCGGTGAGCACGTCTTTGGCGAGATCGTTCAGCCCAAAGGGCAGCGTCTTTATCCCGACGTCGAGGGGCAGCGCGGGCGCAGGCGCGGGCGCAGGGACGGGCGGGGTGATGCCTCGCATCGTCATCGGCGCATCGAAATCGGGCACGGTCGCAGGTGCAGGCACGGGCACGGGCTGAACCCTTGCGCTCGTGAAGATCGGCGGCGGCGGAGGCAGCGTGACGGGCGATACCGAGCGCGGCGGCGGCGGGGCGGGCGCAGGCGCGGGGCGCGGCGGGAGATCGATCGGGACCTCTTTCGGAGCGAGCTCGGTCCGCGCCGAGACGAACGTCGCGAGCTTCGCTACCGGGGGCGCCGCGTCCGACTCCGAGAACGGGAGCGCCGCTCGGCGCCGCGGCATCTGCGAGATGTCGCGCGTGCGATCGCGGACGTCGTCCTCGCGCTGGAGAAGGTCCGCCACGATGTCTTCCGGCGCGAAGCCGGTCTGCCAATCGAAGCGCTGCGTGGGGTCGGCCTTCGTCGAGGTCGTGGACGGCGCCGCGGCGATCGGAGCGGCGGGCGCCGTCGACGGGGCACCGCGTGAGGCCTTGACCGCGTCGTAGCGGAGCGCGAGCGGATCGTTCTGCGGCGACACCGCCGACTGCGGCCGCGCGGGACCCAGGCTGCCCGGGTTCTGCTCGCGCACCCGCTGCTCGACCTCGGCGCCGCGGAGCTTTTTGCCCTGCGGATCGGCGGCGATCAAGAGCTTGCCGATGCTCTCGTCGCCCCCCGGGCCGACGTCGTAAAGGCCGCGGAACGTGAGGACAGCGGCGCCGCGATCGGTGTCGATCCACAGCGTGTCGCAGCGGAGGATGATCTCCTCCGAGCGGCCGTTGCGCGGATCGATCCGGAAGACCTGCGGCCGGATCGCCGGGAGGCGCGTGGTCAGGTGCGGCCGCGTCGGGCTGAGGTTATCGAGCTCGATCTCGGCGCCGGCGCGGAGCATGTCGATCTGCTGGTCGCGCGGCGCGGCGTTGAAGAACTCGAAGTTGAAGCCCGAAGGCGCGGGCCCGGCGGCGCCGTTGGCCGCGGCGACGCCGTACGCCCAGAAGAGCCCGGTGTCGTCGAGCAGGCGGCGGCGCGGTCGCCACGTCGGCGTGAGCGGGCCGAAGCCCGCCGCGGCAGCAGGCGGCGTCGCAGCGGCGGCCGCGCGGCTGGGAGGGGCGCTGCCGCGCGAGGGCGGCGAGAGCGGCGCGGCTCGGGGCGCGTCGACGTGATCGAGGTTAGCCCGCGCCGCGGAGCCGAGCGACGGGGGCGCGTCGACATCGACACCGACCGGGTTGTCGGGGCTGAGCGGGGCGCGCTCGTAGCGCAGCGGCATCTTCACGAAGGGGATCGGATCGCCGACGACGAGGCCCGCGGAGCCGGCGGTCCAGAGGCGATCACCCTTGATCTCGAGCGATTTGACGTAGTCGCCGACGCGCAGGCGCGCGGTGAGCGAGGGCACCGCCTCGCCCCCCGGCGCGTAGGCGTGGCCGACGAGCGAGATGTCGACCCGGCGCTTGAGGGGCGCGAGATCGGCCGGCTGGAAGAGGCTCCCGAGGGCGCTCTCTTCCCAGTGCTGATCGTCGCTGATCGGATCCTGCTCCGGCGCGGGCACCGCTTCGCCGTCAGGGACGAGGAGGAACGTCGCCTTCACGACCACGGTGAGCGAGCGCTGACCTGGCTGCGCCTCCCAGAGGAGGGTGCCGACACGGAAGGGACAGAGGACGAAGGTTTCCAAGCGCCGCCAGGTTACCGCGACTCGTACACGCGCAGCGAAGGCAGCTCGAGCCCGGTGAGCCAACCGCCCTTGCCAGCGCCGGTGTCCAGGCCGATCGTGCAGGGACCAGCCCAGATATCGGACGGATCGTTCGGCGTATAAGACGAGAGCTCGGGCGGGAGCAGATCGGTCGAGGTGTGGCCGAAGACGACGAGCTTGCCAGTGTAGAGGCGAAAGAAGGCCTCGTCACGACACCAGAGGAGGGCAGTCTGGTTCTTCGTGTCCCGGGGGTGGGGGAACCCGTCGCCCTGGCGGGGAAGCCCCGCGTGGACATAGATCGCGCGCTCGTCCTCGTAATAATACGGTAGCTCGCGCATCCACGCGATGACGTCGGCGGGGAAGAAGCTCCCGCTGAGGAGGGCTTGTGCCTCACCGGGCTCCATCCCCTCACCGGGCTCCGGCGGTTCGCCGCCGGTGTAGGAGCGCAGCGTCGCCAGGCACCCGTTGCCCGAGGGGAGGATGAACTCGGGCCAGCCTCTGTCGATGACCCGGAGCCACGCGTCTTCGTGGTTGCCGCGGAGGGCGACCACGCGCGCCTTCAGGATCGAGGGCAGATCGCGCAGGAAGGCGATCACCTCTCGGGAGCGGGGGCCGCGATCGAGGTAGTCGCCGACGAAGACGAGGGTGTCTCCCTCGTCCAGCATGGGGAAGCAGGCAAGGAGCCTGAAGAGCGCCGCCACGTCCCCGTGAATGTCCCCGATCGCAAACGTCCTGTTCACTAGTTCGGCTGTCCCTGGGCGCAGAAGCCGCCCACGCACTGGACCGTCGGCTCACCGCAGCAGTCGGCGGATGTCGCGCATTTCTCGCCGATGTTGGAGCAGGCGCCCGGCGTGGTCACGCAGGTGTACTTGCCGGTGGCGTCGGGCTGGCAGAAGCCGGAGCAGCACTCGTAGCCCTGGGAGCAGTCGGTGCCCGGCTGCTGGCAGACGTCGAGGGCCCAGTAGCCGCTCATGTTGATCGTGCTCAGGTCCTGCCCGGGGAGCCAGAAGGCGGGGTGGCTCGGGTCCTTCCCCGGCTGCGGGTTGGCGTCGATGGCGGCGACCCAGAGCTGCTTGCGGTTATCGTAGGACGGGTCGTTGGTCTTCCCCGTCGACGTCATCCGATGGCCGTAGTCGCGCGGGCTCACGAACACGACCCAGGTGTACCCGCCGACCGAGATCGGGTTCACCGTCGGCTGGTAAGCGAGGTGCTGGTTCTTGGCTTCGAGGCCCGCGCCCGAGGCGATGGCCAGCGGGAGCGTGCCCACCTGCCCAGCGAGGTCGGCGACGAAGAGATCGTCGTTGCCATGCAGGTTGGCGCCGTACTTCGCGCGGGAGTAATCGCCCTTCTGGAAGAACAGCCACTTTGAATCGGGCGAGAAGCTCGCGAAGGCGATCGCCTCGGTGCCTCCATTGACGATCTGGCGTCGGTTGGTGAACGCCAGCGTCGCCTGGTCGAAGTCGAAGACGTCGAGGTCAGCCCGGGTGAACTCCACCGGGTAGGCGCCAATGACGTTGCTCGAGAACGCAAAGAGCTTCCCGTCCGGCGAGAAGGCCGGATCCGCGACCTTGTCGGCCATCGCGTCGAGCGTGCCCGGGAGCGGCGTGCCCGACTTGGTGTCGACGAGGTGCATCGAGAGGTTGGCGTCGTTCTGGGCCGCGTACTTCCCGTCGGGCGTGAGGCCGAGGTAGATCGCCTGCGAATCGTAGGGCGTGACCTGCACCACGGCCGGCGGCGACGTCGTGAGATCGATTGTCCCCCACGGGCTCGCGGTGGAGCCCGTCTTCTCGAAGATCGAAGCGATGGTGCTCCCGTCCTTGCTCACGGTGTGGCAGGCGACGCAGCGCTTGCCGTTCCCGCCGCTCTCCCACGGGCCGGGCTGGCCCTGGTAGTTGGCGGGGGCCGGCGAGCCGAGAACGTTGGCAGGGCCGGAGTCGAAGACCACGGTCGGGGTCGCCGCGCCGGGGGAGATCTTCATCAACTGTCCGGTGTTGACAGCCCAGTAGTAAATCGAGCCCTTCAAGCTGCCGGGCGCGACCGTCCAGGTCTCGTGCATCGCCGCGTGGGCGACGCCGCCGGACAGACGGAGGATGTCGACCTGGACGTCTTCACCCGCGTTGCTGTCGGTGAGGAAGCGCCACACGGACTCCGGGAGCGTGAAGGCGTCGATGACCGGGGTGCTCCCGCTGGGCGCCACGAAGAACTTCGCGTCGACGAAGCCCTCTTTCACGTGGACGAGGTACTTGTCGCTCGCCGTGCTGCCGCTCCACATGATCTCCGGGGGGAGGAGGCCGCGGGCGAAGACCGTCTTGTCGTACGGGTAAAGCAGCGTGCCCGAAGCGGTCGTGTCGGGCGTGTCGAAGAGCGTTTGCTCCTCCGGCAAGAGGCCGCCCGGGTTCTGGCTCACGTGGAGGATGATGCTGAGCTCGGCCGTCGCCTTCTGTCCGCTGAAGGTCGCCGTGATCGTGCCCTTGCCGCCGAGCGTCCCGTGCGGGGTGAAGACGCCGCCGGACTTGGTGATCACGCCGAGGTCGATGCGATCGAGGAGCCAGTCGGCGTCGACGTCGCCCTTGAACTTGTCCGCGAAGGTGGCGACCGCGGTGAACGTGGTCGGCAGGGCCACCCCGTTGACGATGTCCAGCACCGCTGACGGCGGGTTGATCTCCAGCGAAACGAGGGCGCCGTGGTCGGTGAAGAGCCCCTCGTCCGAGGCGTCGAGGTCCCCGCCGCCGCCGTGGCCGCCCGAGGTCGACGCTGTCCCCGTCCCCGACCCTGTGCCCATGGTCGAGGCCGAGCCGGCATTGGTGGTGCCGTCGCCCGAGCTGCAGGCGTAGCCGCAGACGGCGAGGACCGAGCACAGGGATCCGAGGAGAAGAAAGCGGCGCTGCATGGTGGCCTCCAAGTCGGCCACGCTAGCAGAGATCGCGCGCGTTCGGTGAGGCCCGCCGCCTCAGTGCGTCGCGTCTTCTTCTGCCGCTTCTTCTGCCGCTTTGCGCGCCTCCGCGGCCTCGCTCTCGGCCTGCGCGGGGAAGGACTCGGCGGCGACCATGGCGAGCTCGATCTCCTCGAAGAGATCGCGCGAGACGACGCGGGGCAGGTCCCCGTGCTTCGCGTCCCACGAGAAGCCGCGCTGCTTCGTCGCCGCGCGGCTCGCGCCCCCGTCCCCTTCAGGGTGCCAGTGGACGCGGAGCTGCCAGCCGTTGATCTCGGCGAGGTAGCCGCCGTTCTCTTGTCGCTGCCAGGCCGAGAGGGTCGCGTGCTTGTGAGTGGACATGGGCACCGAACCCCTAACAGCGCCGCGAACCGGGAACGAGCAAAATGCTAGGGCGCGTCAGGCGAGATCGAAGACCAGGAGCTCGGCCGCCTCGACACCCTCGATCGTTAGCTCGCGCTCGTCGCTCACCTGAGCCCCGTCGCCCGGGCCCATCGCCTTGCCGTTGAGGGTGATCGACCCGCGCGCCACCTGCACCCAGGCGTGGCCGCGCTCGATCGTGTGGACGACGCGCTCCTGCGGATCGAGGAGCGCCGCATAGAGCGCCATGTTCTGATGGACCGTGACCGAACCATCGCGGCCGCCGCTCTCCGCGACGAGGCGGAGCTTGCCTCTCCGCTCCTCGGTCGAGAAGCTCTTCTGCTCGTAGCTCGGCTCGAGGCCGGCGCGCTCGGGGACGATCCAGATCTGGAGGAAGTGCACCGACTCTTGCTTCGAATGGTTCTGCTCGCTGTGCTGCACGCCGGTGCCCGCCGTCATCCGCTGGACGTCACCAGGCTTGATCACCGAGCCGGTCCCCATGCTGTCCTTGTGCTCGAGCGACCCCTCGAGAACATAGGAGATGATCTCCATGTCTTTGTGCGAATGAGCGCCGAACCCGCGGCTGGGCGCGACCGTGTCTTCGTTGATGACCCGCAGAGAGCGAAAGCCCATATGCGCGGGATCGTGGTAATCGGCGAAGGAGAACGTGTGGTGGCTGTGGAGCCAGCCGTGGTCGGCGTCGCCGCGCTGCGCTGAGGGGCGGAAGGTGATCATGATCGGGGGCCTCCAGGCCGGCGGGATAGCGCCGACGATGACAGGCCGCCTTCGCAAGGCGCGGGCCAGGGGCAGAGCCGAGCCCCCGCGCGGTGACGGGCTGCCAGACATCGCCAAAAACGCCGTGATTCGTGGGGGTATCGTATCAATTTGACACTACGTCGTGTCTTTTTGATATCTCCCTTCGCCGCGCGGGCGCGGGGATCGGGCTCAGCGGCGCTGGGAGGGCGGCCCGCTCTTGCGCTGGGCGAGAAAGGCCATCGCCCGCCGGTTGAGATCGAAGAGCTCGCGGATGCGCGCGATCCGCGTGGCGTTCTCCGGCTTATGCGTCGCCCACGAATGGAACACGATCGCGAGCTCGCGGGCCTCGCGCGCCATCCCGGCGGCCTCGGCGGTGGGGATGGTCGCGAGCTTCGTGGCCAGGTCCACCGCGCTCTCGTGGAACAGGGGGGCAGAGCTGCTGCTGGTGCTTTCTTCGGTCATGGTCGCCTGGATGCCTACGCGGCGTGGGGGTACGCGCGGGCCACCCCGTCGCGGAGGATGGCCTGGACCGCGTCGACGTCGCTGACGCGGTGGAGGACGGGCTGGAGGCCTTGGCCGCGGTCTTCGCCGAATGCGCCGCTGGCCGCGAGGGCCCGCGCGCGCGGGCCGTCGAGGACGAGGAAGATGTCGTGGAGCCCGCGATCGACGGGGGCGTCGATGCTGTCGACGATGCGCGATCGATCGAGGTAAAGCTCCTGATCGCCGCGCTGGATCAGGACGCGGCGGTCGGTGATCAAGTACCGCGTGCGCCCCTCGAGGCGCGCTGGCTTGACGATCGCGGCGTAAACAATCCCCACGGAAACAGAGAACAACAGAACGAGCGTGAGGGACAAGAAAGCGACGAGGGTGATGAAGGGCGGCGACTTCGGCGAGAGCCCGCCGGCCACCGCGGTGCGGAGGATGTGGACCGCGTGATCCGACATGACGATCCCCGCCACGCCGACCGCGAGGGCGATCAGCACCGAGCCGACCGAGCGAACGTTGCGGGGAAACCAGTCGCGCAGGCTCACCACCGGGTGCGCTGACCAGAGCACGCGCTCGCCTTCATCGAGGCGCTGAGCGAGGAGGCGGTGTCCATCGCCCGCCGGCGCCGAGGGCGTGACCCCGCGCATGATCGCCCAGACGCGATCCGGCGCGACGAGGCCGGGGAGGCGGATGGTGAGGCGGCGGCGGAGCGCGCCCGTGGGCACAGCGCGGACGATCTCGAGGTCGCCGACGCCGGGGAGCTTGGGGTTCCAGTGGATGCGGGCGTAGCTGACCTCGCGGCGATCGATGGAGCGGCGGAGGCGCCCGCGGCGCAGGACGATGTGCTGGGAGGTGAGGGTGAACTGGAGCTCGCTCCGCCACCAGCGCGGGCCGTAATAGAAGGCGACGGCGAGCGTCGCCATCCAGGCGGCGAAGCCGAGGAGGCCTCCAGGGCGCGCCGCGAGCGCGGTGGCGAGGACGACGGCCGCCGCGGTGCTGATCGCCGAGGTGACGCCGCAGACGGCGCTGGCGACGCGGTACATCGGCGGGGTGGTCACGTCCTTCGGTTGGCCGGACCAGAGGACGTCCTCTCCGTACAGCGAGTCACGCTTCACCAGGCTGCCTCCGCGTTATTTCTTGAGGGCCTTTGCCTTCGCCGCATGAGAGCTTGCGTCGCGCTCTTTCTCGCTCTGACGGAGGCGGGCGCGGGCGACGGCGAGCCAGCGATCATCGGGCGCCGCGCTGTCGAGGTACTCCTGCCAGCGCGCGATGGCCGCGAGGTACTCCGCCGCGCGGGCCGACGGGAGCGTGGCGCGGCGCGCGGCGCTCCAGTGGCCGAGCGCCTGGTAGTAAAAGCGATCGTAGGCAGGGACGTAAAACCAGCCCGGCCCGTTGAGGTTCTTGTCGAGCGGGTCATACGTGCGAGCCAGGCGGATCGCCTCGAGCGCGCCGTCGAGATCGCCGGATCGATCGAGCGCGACGCCGAGCCCCCAGAGCGTCGTCGGCCCGAGCGTGAACAGCTCGATCGGCGCCGAGAGCAGCCCGAGCGCGCCGCGATACCCATCGACCGCGGCGGTGATGTCGCCGACGGCCATGTACGACTCGGCGCGGTTGGCGAGCAGCCGCGCGCGCGCAAACGGCTGCGCCTCGAAGCGCAGCGCAGCGTCGTAAGAGCGGATCTCCTCATCGAAGCGCCCGAGCCGGGTGTACGCCTCGGCGAGCTGACTGTACGCCTCCGCGCGAATCGACGGCGGCGTGGCCTCGACCGTCACCACGGTTTCGAAGAGCTTGATCGCCGCCACCTCATCCCGAAGTAGATGCTGCACCTCGGCGAGCTGGTAGCGAACCAGCAGATCCGGCGATCGCGCCGCGCCCGCTTGCTCGAGCACCTCGCGCGCCTGCCGCAGAAAAAGCTCCCCCACGCGCGCCCCGTCCTCATCCGGGTGCGAGCGCGTGATCCGCTGAAACTTGAGCTGAAGCGCCTCAGCGTCCGCAACAGCCACCGCGAGCCGCCCCTGATCACCCGCTCGCGCCTGCGACCAAACCGACGGCTCCGCCGTAGCGCCGTGGACACCACCCACCAGCAGCGCCGCGGCGAGGGCGAGCGCCGCGCTTCGCTGGGGCGTTCGAGACGTCGTCACTCGGCCGAGCGTAGCAGAGGGGTGAAACGGGCGCGGTAGGGCCTCGCAGCAACCCGAGAGGGCCTCGCGAGGGGCTTGTGGCAACCCGGAAGAGGCGCGCGGAGGGCCTTCCGGTGCGATCAACCACCAACGGCGAGGCTTGCGGCAACCCGGGAGGGGGCGCGGAGGGGCTCCCGGTGAGATCCACCACCAACGCGGCGGCTTGCGGCAACCCGCGAGGCCCCCGGGGGTACGTTGGTTACTTGATCACGATGCCGAACGGCAGGGCGGTGAGGGTCCGCTCGCCGCGCAGGAGGGGCGAGAGGGAGCCGACAAAGGCGCCCACAGCAGGCAGCGCGCCCGTCCATTCGGGGACGAGCGCCTCCTGGGCCACGCGGCGGGCGGCGAGGTCGGCCTTCGAGTCGCTGCCGTCGTTCGAGGCGGTGTCGGTGCCGGCGAGGAGATCGAGGAGGCCGCCGCCGTCGGCGGTGGTCTCGAACGGGGTGTCTTCGGGCACGTCAGCGAGCTTTTGCGCGAGGGCGACGGCGTCTTCGAAGCCGCCGAGCTCGTCGATCATCCCGCGCTCTTTGGCCTCGACGCCGCCGAAGATCTGGCCTTCGGCGAAGAGGGCGACCTTGGCCACCGTGGTCTTGCGGCCCTCGGCGACGCGGCGGAGGAAGAGGTCGTAGATCGCGGTCATCGTGGCGCGGACCTTCTCGCGCGTCGGGTCGTCCCAGGGGGCGAACGGCGAGAGGTACGAGGCGCGGTTGGCGCGGGTCGGATCGGGCGACGCCGGGATCGTCTCGGCGTGGACGCCGATCTCTTCGAGCGCCTTGCCGATGGCGAGCTTGCCGCCGACGACGCCGATCGATCCGACGAGGCTGGTCGGATCAGCGACGATCTTCGTGGCGGTCGAGGCCATGTAGTAGCCGCCGCTCGCCGCCATGCTGCCGACCGAGAACACGAGGGGCTTCTTCTCGCGCAGCTCCATCAGCCGCTTCCAGAGCAGGTCCGAGGCGAGGGCGGATCCGCCGGGGGAGTCGATGCGAATGACGACGGCCTTGACCGAGGTGTCCTTCGCGAGGCGTACGAGGACGCGGTCGAGGGTGCGCTCGCTGATGCCGCCGCTGCCGCCGAGCGGGAGCGAGGGGGTGCCGCCCATGGTGATCGAGCCAATCGCAGGGATGACCGCGATGTGCGGGGCGCCGCTCGATCCCGATCCGCCAAGGGATCGGAGGACGCCGACGAGGCCGCGCGACGCGGCGGGGGCGCTCTCGGTGCCGCCGAAGCGGGCGATGACCTGCTCGACGCCGGCGAGCTTCTTGGCGTCGTCGCGCGCTTCGTCGACGTAGCCGACGGCGTCGATGAGGCCCTTGTTCTTCGCGTCTTCCGGCGTGTACGGCCCGTCTTCGACGGCGTCGGTGACGCCGGGCTTGTCGCGCCCCTTGGTGATGCCGTCGAGCCACGCGGTGCGCATGCCGCCGAGGGCGCCGACGAGCGAGGCGCGGGCCTCGGGGCTCGGGCCGTCACGGGTGAACGGCTCCTCCGCGCCCTTGTATTTGCCGATCTGGAGGAAGTCGACGGCGACATGGAGGCGGTCGAGGAGGCTGCGTCCGTAGAGGAGCTGCGCGGCGAGGCCGATGGTGTCGACGCCGCCCGCCGGGCTGACCCAGATGCGGCTGCAGCCCATGGCAGCGAGGAGCATGGTGGCGTTTTCGTAGCCGTCGGCGTGGCAGACGACGGGGACGCCGCGCTTGCGGAAGGCGCCGAGGCGCGTGCCGATCTCTTGCGAGACGGCGAGGCCGATGGTGGCCGATCCGAGGCGAACGAAGATCCCCTTCGAGGGCGAGGCGTCGAGCGAGCGGAGGACGCGCGCGAGGTCAAGGTGCGATCGCCGCGCTGCCGTACCGAAGAGCGGCGTCGCCACTTCTTCGGGGACGCCGCGGGTGAAGTCGAGCTCGGCGAGGACGCCGCTGCCCGTGGCGCTCGACGGCGACGCGGAGGAGGCGGCGGCCGGCTCGGCCTTGGTGGTGGAGGAAGGCTTTCGTCCTTCGCAGCCGCTGGCCGCGAACGCGCCGGCGATAGCGAGGAGGCCCAGGGTCGTCAGGGATCGACGTCGGCTCACTTGAATCCAGGGAGATCGGAGGTGTCGACGCCGGCAGGAGTGGGCGGGGGCGTCGGGGTGGGCGGCGGCGCCGCGGTCGTGCCAGGGGTCGCCGTGGTGGGCGGCGGGGGCTTGACCCCAGGGAGATCCGAGGTGTCGATGTGGCCGCCCGGGGGCGGCGTCGGCGTGGGCGGCTCGTCGTTCGTCGGCCAGGGTCGCCCGCTCGGGGGCGGATCGACCGGGCGATCTTTGGCGATGGCGGCGGCTGTCGCGGTGGCCTTGCCCGCAGGCGCCTTGCCCGCGGCGGCCGATCCCGAGGGCTCAGGGACGGCGACGCCGCTTTCGCGGTTTACGAAGGCGCGCATTGGGCGCACGAGCGCGTGGGGGCGGGGCAGGGCGACGATGCGCTCGAGCTCGGCCTTGGCCGCCGTCACGTCCCCCGATCGCACGAGGGCGTAGACGAGCATGGTGCGGGCGCGGCCGAGGTTCTGATCGCCGCTGAGCGCGGCGCGGAGGCGGCCCAGCACCGTCGGCCAGTCCGGCTTGGCTTCGGCGAGATCGAGCTCGGCCAGCGCGAGGGCGTTGTCCGGCTGCGCGCTCGTCGCGGAGATGCTGGCGACGAGCTTGCGCGCGTCGACGACCTCGCCGGTGAGACGAAGCGCGTCGATGCGGGCGCGGATGACGGCGGGATCATTCGGCGCGAGCTCGGTGGCGGCAGCGGCGGCCTTGCGGGCGCGATCGGCGGCCTGATCGAGCTCGCGCTTGGCGGTGGCGAGATCGGGATCGGTGTCGGGCAGGAGGCGGACCCGCAGCCAGGCGATGTCGCCGCGCACCGAGGCGAGATGCGCGAGATCCGTGGCGACGCGGGCGTCTTTTTCGGAGAGGACGCTGGCCTTGGAGAACTGCTCCTGCGCGCCTTCGAGGTCGCCCTCGAAGAGGCTCTTTTCGCCTTCCTGGAGGAGCGTGACGATGCGCGTGTCCGCGGCCGTCCCCGCGGGCGTGGCGCCCGGCAGGAGCTTGCGCCCCACCGTGGCGAAGGCGAGCGCGAGCATCCCCGCGATGACGAAGCCGACGATCCAGCGCGCGGCCCCGGTGCGCCGCGGCGCCGACGGCAGCGAGGAGAAGCGCGGCTCGCCGTAGGTGTCTTCGTTGGAGTAGGAGATGCGCCCCATCGCCGGGGTCGGCGTGGCCGGCGGGATGCTGGGGCCGTTGAGGCCGGGGCCCGATGGTGCGCTCGGCAGCGGGTCGGGCAGCGGCGGGAGGTCGGAGACGTCCACATCCACGAACGCCGGGCTGCTCTGCGGCTGCGCGCTCTGCGCCCGAAGCTGCGACGCCGCGTCGACCGAGGCGGCCGACAAGATCTCGACGTGGGGAATGCGCGCCGGCGGTGGCATCGCGTCGTCGAGCGGGACGGGGAGGGTGCGGATGAACTCGGGGCTCCTGCGCGCCGCTTCGCCGTTCAGGATCTGCGGGGCGCCGGTGGGGGAGACGATGACGCCCGGGTACGACGCGCCCCGGGGCGGCGCTGGAGGAGAAGGAGGCGGCGGCCGTCGCGGAGGTGGAGCCTGCTTTCGCGTCGTCGCGCGCGCCTCGGCCGGAGCGGCCGAGTCCATGACGTACGTCTCGTCGTCGAGGCCGTCGATCTCGCGCGGGCCGGTGGGGAGGGGGATCGCTACCGAGCCCTCGGTGCGCTGGGGCCCAGGCAAGCCCACGGCGCCGAGGCCCAGCGGCGTCGGCGTCCGCTGGCGTTGCTGTGGATCGCCGAGGCCCACGCTCGTCCCGTGGCTGGGGTAAGGGCCAGCGCCGACGAAGAAGGGCTCGAGCTCGGCGATCGATCCCAGGCGTCGAGGCCGCGATCCGCCGCGGACGAGGACGTCTTCACGGGAGATCTGGGTCTGCGCGATCGCTGTTTGCAGCTCGCGCAGGGCCTTGAAGTCGAGCTCACGGCCGTCGATGGTGCGGACCAACCAGCGCTCGGGCGCGCCGGTGGACTGCTGCCGCTTCACCTTGAACTGGTGGCCGCAGTTCGTGCACTTCACGGTGGTACCGCGCTCCGAGACGAGCGCGTCGTCGAACTCGTAGGCGGTGCTGCAGCGCTCGCAGGTGACGTCCATGGGAAATGGGAAAGGGGGCGCGGTCGGGAGCCCGGAGGAGAACCCGGGCAGGGGGCACACAGAGTAGTCCCGAACGTAGCACGCGTGTCTCCAGGATCCGTCGCGGCGTCCGGTCGAGGCGAGCCTCTGCCACACGGCGCCGTGAACCAGCCTTCACGATCCCCTCGCGGATCCCGCGAAGACTTGGGCTTCCCGGTTCGGCTTGTCCGGGGCATGTCGCTTGCTACGCTCGCCGGGCCGCCAGGCGGCTTCTCGCTTTCGGGAGACAGTATGAAGAGACTTTCTCTGCTCGGCTTCGTCGGTTTGCTGGCCACCGTGATCGCAGGCTGCCCGATCTACGACACCAACCAAAACTCCAGCCTCTGCGAGACAGACTGCGGAACGACAGGCTCGCCGGGCACGTGCCACGGCCCCAGCGAATGCGCTCCCAACGAGACCTGCGGGGACGACAGCCAGTGCCACCCGGGGGATTGCACGATCTGGGGCTGCAACGCCGGGTTCAACTGCGTGAAGAACTCCGACCAGACGGCGAGCTGCGAGCCCGGCAGCTCCACGACGACCTCCGGCGGCGGTGGCAGCGGCGGCGCCGGTGGATCGAACACCGGCGGGTCGGCGTCGACGAGCAGCGCGACCAGCAGCACGGGCACCGGCGGCCCCGCGCCCGTCTACTGCGGTAACCCGAAGGACTGCGCGACCGGCGAGACGTGCGCTCCCAACGGGACGTGCAAGGCCGGCGATTGCACCGCCAACGGCTGCATCTTCGGCTTCAGCTGCGGGGCGAACGGCGTCTGCCAGTCGTCAAATCCTGCCGCATGCGGCGCCGACGCCGACTGCTCGGGCCTGGGCGCGGGCTACGCCTGCGTGAGCGGCATCTGCACGCAGCCGGCCGATCAGTGCTTCGACCAGACGCAGTGCGCGGGCGTCGACAAGTGCGTCACGGGGAAGTGCACGCCAGCCTGCACCACCAACGCCAACTGCACTTCGTCGGGCTACACCTGCAACACGACGCTCGGCATCTGCTCGACCCCCGCGAAGCCGTGCTCGATCACCAACGACTGCGGCGGCGCGACCAGCGTCTGCGTCGCCGGCGCCTGCGTGCCGCGCAGCTCCGGCGCCACCTGTCCGACCGGCACCGTCTGGGTGCAGAACGGCTGCGTTCCCAACCAGTCCGCGCAGTTCACCTGCCAGACCGACGGCCAGCTCGGCGTCGACGGCACCCCCGGCCTCTGCGCGACCGGCTCGATGTGCTTGCACCACAGCTGCTACATCACGTGCGACGCGGCGCAGACGCCCAACGCCTGCACGAGCCAGCCGACGATCAACAAGTGCAAGCCGGTGACGACGAGCTCGGGCAATCACACCGTCTGCGGCTCGAGCAGCACCCTCGGCGGCGAGTGCGGCGCCGATTCCGGTAAAGCCTGCTCTGTCGGGAAGATCTGCATCGACGGATTCTGCAAGTAATCGCTCTCCTCTCTCTCGAAAGGACCTCCTCTCCAGACTGTATTGAAACGGGCGTCCGCCGCAGGTGGTCGCCCGTTTCGCGTCGTTGGTGGCACGCCGGCTGCGAGGGCGGGCGCGTTGATCACAACCCGCCCGCGCGCCCGGACGCGCGGCTTCGACGGAGCCTCAACGATGATGGCGAGAGACATCAAGACGTGGTTTTTCGACGCGGTGCCCTTCCAGCGAAGGCGCGGCGCCTGGATCGTGCCGTCGGTACTCGGCCTCGGCGTTGGCCTCGCGGCCGGCGTCGGGCTCGGCCTCTTGATCGCGCCCGAGCCCGGCGACGCCACGCGCCGTCGCCTCGCTCGCGGCGCGGAGGATCTGCAGCGCAAAGCATCGCGGTTCGTCGACCGCAGGCGCAACGAGATCGAGGCGACGGGTCACGAGATCGCCGGCGAGGCGCGCGCCGAGATCAATCGCGTGCGCAGCTGATCGAGCTAGCCTCGAGCGCACGAACGCGAGGGGGAGCGGGCTCGGGTGCACCGGACCCGCTCCATCCTGGCGTCGTGACGCTTCTTCAGCCGCGCGCGGCCGTGATCTGCTCTTCGACCACGTGCGTCAGCGTCTCGCTCATGGCGCGCCCCAGGTATCTGCGGCCCGCGATCATCGCCACGGTCCCGAGGAGCCGCGGGGTCAGCCCGCCGCCCAGCACGAAGCCTGCGGCCAGCGCGATGGCCAGCGCCGCGTGCGGGCTCTCGCGAGCCAGCTCGCTCGCCGTGTCGATGGTGCGGCGAAGATCGAGGCCGTCGAGGCCGAGCTCGGCCTCTGCCTCAGTGTCCTGTGGAACCTCGTTTTTTCGAACTGTCTCGCTCCTGTTCATGCCGCCTCCTCGCGCTCAGCGACTCACGCGTGAGAACACACGACCCACCAGGTACCCCAGCCCCAGCGCCGCCCCGAGGGCGACGAGCGGCTGCGCGCGCACGTAGGCCACGAGCCGTTCGTCCGCGCGCTTCGCCTGCTGCAGGAGGGCAGGCATCGACTCGGCCGCGGCGCGGAGACGCGCCGCGGGACCGTCCTCTTCAACGTGTTCGGATTCGCCCATCATCGTGGCGTCATCGAGCAATGCGCGGACCAGTCCGGCCGAGCATGCCGGGTACATGGGCTGTGCACCGGGCGCTCAAGCCCAGGCTTGGTCCGGCGTCTCGGGCTGCTCTTCGGCGACGCCGATCCGTCGCCTTATCGTCGCCTCGACCATCTCCTTGCACACGCGCCACAGGTCTTGATGATTGGGGCACGTAGCGAGCGGGCCGAGCGGGATCTGGAAGCCGCCCTTGCCGCGTCGCCCGCCGCCGTAAGGGCGACCGAGCGGCCCCAGCCCGAACGCCTCCTTCAGCCACAGCGCGGGATCGATCGCCGGGTCCGTCGTGCGCAGCGAGCCGTCGATGGTGCCGTCGATCAGCGCGAAGGTGACCACCGTTTTCAGGCCATCGCGGCGGATCAGGAAGTCCGCGGCCTGCCCGATCGCGTCGCGATCCTGGGGCCGCACCTCGCCGACGCCGGCGAACGCCCACGTGCCCTCCACCTTCATCGCGTCGAGCGCGCGCCTCAGGATCTGCATCGCCGACTCAGGGATGGCGTACCGCGAGAGGCTGGCGAGCACGTCGCGATCGAAGTACTCGGCGAGGTCGCCCATCGCGTACATATCGGCCGCGGAGGCGCGCAGCAGATCGTCGGTGTCGCTGCGGATCCCGTAGGCGAGCGCCGTCGCGAGGCGTGAGGCCAACCCTCCAGCTTCGAGGGCGCGCGAGGGCGCTTCACGCAGGTACTCTGTGTAAATTGTGCTCGTCGCGCCCACGCTCGGACGGATGTCGATGAAGTCTGCCTCCAGCTTGCCCGAGACGGCGTGGTGGTCGACGATCGACACGCACGGCAAGCCCGACTTGTGCGGAAGCTCGACGGCGTTCGCGTCGACCAGGCTCATGGCCACGTAGCGATCGAGATCCTCGGGACCGCGGATCCGCACGAGAGGTACCTCGAGCAAGTTCACCATCGCCCGATTCTCCACGCGGCTCATCACCGGCAAGTGCGCGATGTCGCACTCCACGCCGACCGACGCGGCGAGCCGCGCGTGCGCCCAGGCGCTGGCGAGCCCGTCGGGATCGGGATAACCGCGAATCACGATCACGTGCGGCCCGTCCGCGTGCGCGCGCACGGCGTCGAGCAAATCGTTCACGCGTCGCCGCGGCAAGCCGGCCGATCGCTTGTCTTCAATCGTCACGTCCAGCGGCAGCCGCGGGCGCGCGTCACCGCTTTGAGGCGGCGACGGCGACCGGTGCGCCGCGTTCGAGCTGGATGGCTGAAGGTCCACGCGCCCCCCTTATTGACCACGTCTCTACCTCAGCGAGTGCAAGGCGCACGCCTCGCCGCGAGCGAGCAAGGGCGCCCTACAGCCTGAACGCCGCCATCGCTTTCTCACCGCTTTTCACGGTCACGCTCTTCGACTTCGTGGCGCCGTTCGACTTGCAGGTCACCGCGTAGGTCCCGGGCTTGAGCGACAGGCTCAGCGACGAGCTCGTCCCTTTGCTCGCACCGTTCACCGAGAACGCGCAGCTCCCTCCGACGGCGACCGCGAGGAGCGTCCCCGTTCCGCCGCCCGAGGGCGGCGGCGGCGGCGGCGGCGGCGGCGGCGGCGGCGACTTCGCGGTCTTGCTCGTCACCTGGGTCGTCACGGCCGGCGGATCGATCGTTGCTGCTGCAACGGTTGCTGCTGAGGCCGTCACGGTCGGCGTCACCGCGACCTGGGGGCTCACTGTCGGCGCGGCCGAGGCCGGCGGCTCGGCGCTGGCGACTGGCGCGGTCGAGGCCGCCGGCAGCGGCATCGGCCCTTGGAGAGTGAGCTCGTGGCTGCTCGTCGTCGTGCCCTTCCGCAGCACGACGTAGAGCACCAGCATCGGCAGCACCACCGCGGCCACCGCGATCGCTCCCATCGCCACCTTGCGCGGGAACGGTAGCGCGCGGTCTGTCGCCGGCGCCGCGACGGGCGGCGAGGCCCCGCGCGATCGCCCTGCCGACGTGCTCGTGGAGCTCGCTATCGCCGCTGCCTGCGCGCCGTACCCCGGGATCGACGGTACCGGCGCGGCGCGTGGGATTGCGCCGGCCATCATCTCGGGCGTGAGCACGCTCGTCATCGACTCGTCCGATCGCATCGAACGCACCGACGCGGACGGCGGAGGAGGCATCGTCGGCACGTGCATCGCTGCCGGCGCCGACGACGGCCGCGACGCAGGGAACGCCGGCGGCGGCACCGAGCCACCGCGCCGCTTCGTCCGCGCCGCTTCGGCCATCTGAGCGATGCGCTCGATCAGCACCTGGCCCTCCGCCCCCGCGTAGGGAAGGAGCGCGTGCGCGAAGGCGTGCACGTTCTTGAAGCGCGCGTCGACGTCCTTGGCGAGCGCCCAGCCGAGGATCTGATCCACCTCCGGCGGGAGCCCCGGCACGACGTGCGAAGCCAGCGGCGGCTCCTCGCGCGTGATCTGGAGCATCAGCTGCGCGGTCTCGCCGATGAACGGCGGACGCCCCGTGACGAGCTCGTAGAGGACCGCGCCGAGCGACCAGACGTCGGTGCGCACGTCGACGTTCTTCGCCTTGCGCAGCAGCTCCGGCGACGAGTACGGCGAGAGCCCGAACATCGCCGTCGCGGTCAGGTCGCCGCCGGCTCCGGGCGCCGCCGAGTCGCGCAGCAGCTTCGCGGTACCGAAATCGGTGATCTTCATCAGCGGCGCGCCGCCCGCTCGCTGCGTCAGGAACAGGTGCCCGGGCTGGAGCTCGCGCACGATGATCCCGTGCCCATGCGTCTCCGCCACCGCCTCGGCCACCTGGAGGATCGTCAGCACCGCGTCGCCCAGCGCGAGCGGCCCGTTCTGGCGGATGTACGAGCCGAGATCGACGCCGTCGAGGTACTGCCGGATCAAGTAGAACGCGCCGCCGGGCTCGGTGCCGACGTCGATGATCCGCGCCACGTGCTCGGACTCGAGCTTCGCCAGCGTCCGCGCCTCGCGCCGGAACCGCTCGATTTCCCGCTCTTCTCCGTGTCCGGCGAGGAGGATCTTGATCACCACGCGCTGATCGAACTCGGTATGGAACCCCTCCACGAGGAGGCCATGATTGCGGCCGAGGATCGCTCGGACACGGTATTTCCCGGCAATTACGTCGCCCGGGTGGATCTCGTCGGTTCGCATGAGCGGGTCTTCGGCCTTGCCGGCGCCATTCTGGCACGTCCCGCTACGGGGAGGGAATGCCGTGCGAGAGCGTGCTTTTTCTTGGCCCCACGACGCTTCTCCGTAGAATGTTCTCCATGCGATCGATCGCCTTGACCGTCGTCGGAATCTCGACCTTCTCCGCCCTGATGTTCGCGATGGGCTGCCACCAGGACCAGCCGCAGCCGCAGCAGCCGCTCTACCCGCAGCAGCAGCAATACCCGCAGCAGCAGCAATACCCGCAGCAGCAATACCCGCAGCAGCAGCAATACCCGCAGCAGCCTGTGCCGCAGCCGCAGCCCGTGCCGCAGGCGACCGCAACAGCGGCGCAGCCGTGGGCCTGGCCGACAGCGCTCCCGAGCGCGCTGCCCTCCGGGTTCCCCACCGCGCTGCCCTCGGGCTGGACGCTCCCGACGGCGCCGAAATAGCAACGGCTTGCGACGTCGAGATTTTCTCAAGGGCGCTGCGGTCCTCGCCGCGGGCGGCGGCGGCGCCGCCGCAACGCTCCTGGGTGAAAAAGAGGCCTCGGCCTTCGGCGAGATCCCGAAGGGCGCCGAGGCCTCTGCCGTTCCAGAGGGCTTGAGAGCGCAGAACATCCTCGAGGTCTTCCTCTACGGCGGCGTCAGCCAGCACGAATCGTTCTATTGCGTCGACGCCTTCGGCCAGAGCGACGGCACCGGCTGGTGGACGTTCTTCAACTCGGGCGACGTGCAATTGGCCGCCGCCAAGTGCGGCTACACTGGCCCGCTCCTCCAGGACTTCGCCAAGGACTCTGACGGGAACCAGGTCAAATTCGGCCCCTTCGTCAGGCCCCTTCGCGACCGACCCGACGTGATGGATCGCGTCCGCGTCGCCGTGACTCACCACGATCTCGAGCCGCACGAGGGCGCCATTCCCCTCGCGCTCGCCGGGCGCCGGCTCGGGCACCCCGCGCTCGCCGGGCTCGGATCGCATATCCAGCGTTACTTCACCGATCGCGCCACCCAGCCTGGGCGCGCGCCGTTCTCGTACGTGCTCCTCTCCTCGAACCTCGGCTTTCCCACCGACAACCTCCGCAGCGCGACGGCGATTGGCATGCACCCCGGCGCGGCCCGCCCCCTCAGCCTCAAGGTCGGCGCGGCCGGGGACATCAGCGCGCTCCTCGCCCGCGGCACCGTGGGGCAGAACCGCCCAGCCTACGACGCGCTGATGAAGGACTACATCGCTCGCTACAACGCTCGGCTCACCCGGCCGGGCGGCGCAGGATCGCTGCGATCTCCACGCGTCTCCGATCTCACCTCGGCCGCGTACTCCATCGCTCAGGCCGACGCGATCTCGGCGGTCCTCGACTCCAAGTACTTCGACAGCGTCAGCGGCAGCGAGTGCGGCGACAGCGCCGGGACCGACTCGACGACGATGAGCCTCGCCATGGCGACTCACCTCCTCACCCACCCGACCGCTCCGGCGAAGTACGTCTGTGTGGTTGACGGAGGCCTGTTGCAGGCCGACGGCGGGGGCGGCTACGACACCCACGGGGAGTGCTCACACACCCAGTCACGCAACCTCGGGCACATGCTCAAGGCGCTGATGAGCCTGATCAACACTCCCGGAGAAAACCACCCGAACAAGCTCGATCTCGACCGGACGATGATCGTGCTCACCACCGAGTTCGGCCGCGCGCCCTCCGCGCAGGGCGCCGGGAAAGGGCGCAACCACTGGCCCTATGGATATCCCATCACCTTCATCGGCGGCCCCGTCCGCGCCGCGAGCAAGGGTGTCTTCGGCGCCTGCACCGCCGACGGCCGGGCGACGACGACCTCGAGCAGCCCCCAGGAGAACCGGATCGCGGCGCTCCTGGCCCTCGGGATCTGGCCCTTCGCCCCGGAGAGCTACAAGGTATCCGACGTCCCCGGCGCCACCAACGAGGCCGAGGCCGCCCAGCTCGTCAAGGAGCGTCAACTGGGAATCACCGCGTGAGAGGCCGCCTCGTCCCGCTCGCCGCGCTCGCCGCCACGCTCGCCTTCGCCTCCCTGGCCGCGGCGCTCCCCGGCTGCGGCGATGATCCCATCACCCCCGCGGGCTCGAGCTCCGGTGTCGCCGGGAGCGGCGGTGGTACGGCCAGCGCGAGCGCCTCCGGCTCCGGCGGTCGAGACTCGATCCCGCCCGAGCACGCGTGGACAGATTGCCAATCGAGCGATCAGGCCTGGATTCGCCGGGCGTTCATGGCGATCAGCGGCCGGCGCTCCTGGGGTCAGGCCGAGATCAACGCCTACGAAGACGTCTTGAAAGGCGTCCGCGCGGCGAGCGGCGGCGATCCGACCAAGCCCGCTCCCGCCGGGGCCGACCTCGAGCCGGCGAAGCGCCTCGTCGCCCGAGCGATGATGGAGGAGGATGCTTACCGCGAGCGCTGGAGCGATTTCGTGATGGACGCGCTCCACACCGTCCGGATCGAGGCCAAGTCGCAGGAGAGCTGTTATGGCGCGCTCAGCGCCGTCGCCGTCGACGACGGCGGCCTCGCCGTCTGGGTGCGCGACAATGACGCTACCGCGCAGGGCGCGCCGCTCCAGGGCTTCACCATGGGGGATCTCCTGAGCTCGGCCCTCCAGCTCGACGACCTCTCCGTCGTTTACCGCGGCCACCTCTTCGCGATGATGAACCTCCCCCTCATCGGGGCGAACGTCGATTTTTTCGCCCTGGAGCGCGTCCGTCGGCAAGACTTCGGGGCCGTCTTCGACTCGGCGTACATCCATCGTGACGTGGTCTGTCTCTCCTGCCACAACAGCGAATACTCCGTCACCCAGGACGACGACCCCACGAAGAACCGCGCCTGGCCCGTCCCTGGCCTCTTCGAGGTAGCGCTCTTCGGCAGCTCCAGCGGCAAGCACCCGCCCGAAGAAGAGGCGACCCAGGGCCCCGACGACCTCCGCGCCCACTCCATGCTTCGCGTCGCCGACGTGGTCGACGGCAGCGGGACCACGCCGTTTGGCTGGAGCGGCCAGTGCGGCGCCTTCTCCGTCCCCCAGGTGGATGATCCGCTCCACATCGACACCTACTTTGGAAGCATCAAGTCCACGCCGACGGACCCGAGCAAGGGCCTCCGCGCCAGCGTCTGGGATCTCGAGGCCTCGCTCCACAAGGGGGTCGACCTGCTCGCCGCCCACGGCCTCCGCCGCCTCCCGGGCGACGTACTCGCCGATCCGGACGAGGCCTTTGCCTACCTCGTGGCGGAGAACATCGTCGAGGAGGTCTGGGCCGAGATCATGGGCTCGCAGCTCACCATCGCCAACTACTTCGCTCGGACCGCGGTGCAGCGCGATATCCTCTTCGGCCTGACAGAGCGCTTCGTCGCCTCGCACTTCTCGCTCAAGACGCTGCTCCTCGACATCCTCGCTCACCCCGCCTTCAACCTCGAGGCGCCGGACGAGGGCTGCGGCACAGCCTACGAGCTCCCCACCGTGTTCGACCCCTGGACGACGAGCGAAGGCGATCCTTTGAAGCGCGGCAACAGCCCCGCTGACGGCGTCTTCGCCCTCTCCGCGCGCCCGCTCGTGCGCTCGCTCCACCGCGCGATGGAGTGGCCGATGCGCAGCGAATTTCCGATCGACGACGCTGAGACCTCGTTTCAGAGCGCGGTCGGGCTCTTCCTCAAGGACGCTGATCCTGGCTACCGCGGCCTCGATTTTCAGGGTCGTTTGACCTGGGAGGCCACCTACGCCGGCTGCCCGAACCTGAGCGGCAACGACTTCATCACCCGGATCGTGGCGCGCGCGTTCGCCGTGCCCGGAGCCACGGTGGGGGACGGGATCCTCGCCTTGAAGGACCGTCTAACGGGCGAGCCCACTGTTGATGCAAAAGTCGAGAAGCCCGCGCTCGAGGCCTTGATCGGCGGCTCGCTGGCGAGCGTCGATCTCGGCAATCTCGACGCGAAGCTCCGCACGGTGTGCGGCGTCCTCGTCTCGACACCGCAGCACATGCTCGGCGGCATTCCTCCGAAGGACACGCGCGACGTGCCCCGACTCACGCCGCCCGACGTGACCTATCAAGGCGCTTGCGGGGTCCTCTCGAGCTACCTGGCGAGCGCAGGGACTCCGTACATCGTTGTCTGCGGCGCAGCCTCGGCCACCGTTACCAGGAAGTGATCACGCCGCGGCGGCGCCGCCCTGCTTCTTCTTTGGACGCTTCGCCCTGACGGGCTTTCGCCTCGTCCGCTCTTCGGGGGCCAGAAGCGCCTCGATCGCGGCCAGATCGTCGAGCCCGGCGATCAACGCTCGCACATAGCCAGGCGAGAGGGCGGCCATGGCAGAGAGGGCCTTGGCGGCAAGCACCTGTCCGTTGTACGGGCCCGCTCCCTCGGGCAGGTTATCGGCCGCCCGCGCCACGGCCAGCTCCGCCCGCGCGCCCTGGACCGACTCGCGGAACAGCGCGGACGACATGGCATTTCCGAGCGCCCGGGCCCGGCGCATCTCGGTCCGATCCACGGCGCCGTCCTCCACGTGGAGCGCGTCGAGGCCGCGGATCACCTCCTCGGGCAACGCCACCTCGCGCGAGCGGGCCTCTCCACGGAGCCGGGCAATCCAGGGCACACGCGCCGTCTTCTGCGCCTCTTTGTGCTCGCCGAGCAGCCGGCGCACGCCGCGCCGCACGGCGGCGAAATCGCCCTGCGAGAGCGCCTCGCGGACCGCCTCCGTGGCTTCGATCCCCGCGTCAGTGAGCTTGGCAATCTCCCCGTTCGCCATGGCTCGCTCGGCGCGGAACGAGGCTTCGAGCGCCTCGATCCGCGCCTCGATCCGGCCGGTGAGAAGGGTTTGAACGCCCTCGTCCTCTGCCCCCGCCCGCGCGAGAAGCGTCACCACGAAGGCCTGTCCGAGCGCGTCGAACTCTCCTCCTCCTCCCGCGCGGAGCCGGCCGAGTCGCGCCTGCGCGGCAGCGAGGCGCGCGCTCATTTCGCCGCCTTCCGCGGGATCGGGGAGATCTCCACCCGGCGATTGAGCGCCCGATTCTCGCTGGTGTCGTTGGGCGCGACCGGGTGTCCGGCGCCGAACCCGGCGGCGAAGATCGCGTCTGCGGGCACGCCTGCCGCTACCAGCGCTCGCGTCACCGTGAGCGCTCGCTCGGCCGAGAGCTGCCAGTTGTCCTTGTAGCCCTGCCGAGATGCGGTGATCGGGCGATCGTCGGTGAAGCCGCTGATCATGATCAGCTCATCGTGCTCGGCCAGATAGCTCTTGAGGGGCGCGGCGAGGCCGGCGATAAGCGAGGCACCCCCGGACTCGAGATCAGCAGAGCTGAGATCGAAGAGCACGTTGCCGCGGATCCCGATCCGCCCGTCGACGAGCGTGATTCGCCCTTCGGCCAGAGGGCCTGCAAAGGCTTGCTCCAGCGTCTTCAAGCGCGCGCTCTCCACCACGCGGGAGGCGCGCTCTTTCTCCAGGCTGCGCGTCAGATCCACCTGGAAGGCGACCGCCCAGACGAAAAAGAGAACGAAGAGGCCAAAGAGACAGGCCATCAGATCGCCGAAGACGGGCCAGATCGGCGCGAGCGCCGCGTCGTCCTCGTCGGTCGGCGCGATCATGACGACGCCTTGCTCCGCAGAGCGCGCAGCTCCGAGAACAGCTCGCGCTGGAAGCGGAGCGAGTGGTCGAAGACCTCGCGCGTTTGATCGAGGTACGCGCCCAGCAGATCGGCGGCCTCGCCGCCCTCTTTCCTGGCGATCGCGTCCTCGATCGCGCCGAGGTTCTCCAGCCAGCGATCGCTGGCGGCGCGGTAGCGATCCACCGCGCCGGTGAACATCTCGGCCACCGACGACATCTCGGCGCCGCCGGCGCGGAGCACGGTCGAGGCGTCCTGCACCAGGGCCGCCGTCACTTCGAGGCTCTCTCCGAGGCCCTTCGCGTGATCGCCGAGCTGCGCGGCCATGGCCTCGGCGCTCGCGGTGCGCGCGCCCTCGAGCCGCAGCTCGAAGGCGGCGAGCTGCGCCGCCTGCGCGTCGAGCACCGTCTGCGTTCGCGCGGTGAGCTCGGCGAGCTGCGCCGCCTGCGTCCCGCTCATGTCGCCCATTCGCGCCGCCGCGAGGTCGAGCTTCTCGGCCAGCGCGTCGAGTCGCGCGTCCCGCATAGCGTCGGCCTCGGCGCGCATTTCCAGCCGCTCGCGCGCCCCGTCCACGACCTTCGCCGCGGCCTCGGGCGCGGCCTGCGCGGCGCGCACGACCTCGCCGATCGGGCCCGTGAGCGCGCTCCCGAGCGACGTCAAATGCGCGGCGAGGATCGAGTCGAGCTCGCCCACGCGCGCGTCGGCCGCGCGGGCGCGCGCCGCTTGCGCCTCTTCGAAGCGCGTGGCCTCGGCGCTCATCGCCGTGAACAGCCGCTCGACGCGCGCGTCGAGGCGCGTCGCCTGTTGCTCTTCGAGGCTGGCCAGCGCGCCCGCTGTCTGCTCGACCCGGGACGCGAACGCCGCGCCCTGCGTCGTTACCGTCGTCATCGCCGCGTCGAGCTGCGCGCGCGCCTCGGCGAGCTGCGCCTCGATCGCGCCGGCATGCGCGGCGGTGCGCGCCTCTAGCGCCTCGATCTGCGCGGCCATCTGCGCTCGCAGCGTGGCCGTGTGCGCGGCCGTGTGCGCCTCCAGCGCCTCGATCTGCGCGGCGGTGCGAGACTGCAGAGCGTCGAGCTGCGCCGCCGCCTGCGCTTCGATCGTGGACTCCAGCGCCGCGAGGTGCAGCGCCTCGCGCTCGCGCCGGACGCCGGCCTCCTCGGTCAACTGACCTTCGATCTGCCCCGTGAAGCTCGAAAGGGCTGCGCCTGCCGTGGTTCCGGCGCTCACCACCGCGCTCGTGAGGAGCGGCTCCACCGCCGCGCTGGTGGCCTTCGCCGCGCGCTCGATGCCCGCAGCGAGATCGGCGCGCACCTCGGTCGCCACCGCGCGGATCGCCGCGGCGGCTTCGGCGGACGACCGCGTCTGCCCGTCGAGCAGGTGCGCTTCGAGCTTCTCCAGGCGCGTCGCCGTCTCGCGCAGCGCCGCCGCGGCCTCGGGGAGCGCTCGGCCCTGATCGGCGATCGCTTCGAGCGCGACGAGCTGCCGGCCCGCCGTCGTCAAGCGCGCGAGCGGACCGGCGACGTAGCGCGCGAGGGCGCTCACCGTCGCCGCCTCGGCGCGCCGCACGAACACCGCGCCGAGCCCGAGCATCGCCGACGCGGACACGCCCGCCGCCGAACACCCGAACGCGCGCGAGAGGCCGATCATCGGCGTCGCCAGGCCGCTTCGCAGCGCGTCGACGTCGCCGCTCGACGTGAGCGCCTCGCGCGCGCCGCGCAGCGTTTCGAAGAGGCCGAGGAACGTGCCGAGCATGCCGATCATCACCAGCAGGCCGAGCAGGTACGGCGTGAAGGGCGCCGTCGTCATCGTGCCGTTGACGCCCACGATCCGCGCGCGGAGCAGGAGGCGCAGCGCCGGGCTCGCCGCCTCCACCGCGTCGAGCGTCGCCTCGGCGGGCAGCGCCGCGATCTCGCGGCCGAGGCGCCCGGCCTGGCCCGCGCGGATCATCAGCTCGGCGAGCCCGAGGAGCAGACCGAAGGCGATCAGCAGCACCAGCGCGAACGCGAGCGGGTCGGTCCCGCGGTAGATGGACGCGGCGCGGGCGACCAGCGCGAGGGCGATCGCGCCGGTCAGGAGAACAGCAAGCCGGCTCATCCTGCGGTCCCGACCAGCCCTTCGAGGCGACCGCGCTCGTGCGCGAGCACCGCCAGCACCACCGCGTGCGCGCGCGCGATCTCCGGGCGCAGCCAGCCGGGCGCGACGGTCCACGCCGCGATGTGCGACGGCGTCGCGGCCGCGGGCAGCGACGCGACCGCGCGCGAGAGCGTCAGCGCGAACGATCGCGCGAGGCCGGGGAGCAGCTTGTCCAGGAGCTCGGCGCGCCCCTTCGCGGTCGCCCCGAGCAAGGCCGCGTCGAGCCGCTCGAGCCGCGCCGCGGCCGGCCCGAGGGCCTGGATCATCGGCGCGATCTCCTGGCGGAGCACCCGCGCTTCGAAGCCCACGCGATCGAGCCAGAGCGAATAAAGCTCGGCGAACGGCGGCCAGATCGCGTCCACCGCCGCCGCGACTGGCCGCCCGCCCCGCGTCGTCAGCGCGCCCGCTTGCGAAAGCGACGCGTGGATCTGCGCCGACGTCGGCAGCTTGTTGCGGCGCTGAAAGGGATCCGCGAAGACGCGATCCACGCTGGTCTTGACCTCGCCGAGGCGCGATCTCACGAGCGCGCGCAAGCGCTGAGCGGCCTCGGGATCGCTCGTCGTCGGCGTCGGGCTGCGATCGATCACGGCGAGCTGCCGCGCCAGATCGACGCTGCCGCGCAGATCCATCCGGCGGGCGAGGAACGCCGCCGGATCGCTCGGAACGAGCGCCGCGGGCGGAGCCTCTTCCGAGAACGCCGCCGCTGCGGCTGCGAGCGAACCCGCCCCGAAATGACTGCGCTGCAACACGACCTCCGCCTGTTACTTGTCGGGCGCGCCAAGGGCAAGCGCCTTCATGTCAATCCGTTATCGCCGGATCCTGTCGATCCCGCCCGCTGAGATGTTGCAGCGCCTGGCGCAATGGCCTGGTAGAAACAGGGCAAATGAGCGCCGTCGAGCTTCAGGCAGGGCACGTCATCGCCGGCCGCTATCGGCTCACACGCCCCCTCGCGAGCGGCGGCATGGGGTTCGTCTGGGTCGCGTTGCACCTCCAGCTCGACATCGACGTCGCCATCAAATTCATGGCCCCCGCGAGCATGGCGTCCGCCGAAGCGCGCGCCCGCTTCGAGCGCGAGGCCAAGGCATCAGCGCGCCTTCAGTCCCCGAACGTCGTCCAGATTTACGACTACGGGATCGAAGACGGCAGGCCCTTCCTGGTGATGGAGCTTCTCCGCGGGGAAGACCTCGAAGCCCGGCTCCGCCGCGAAGGGCGCCTCTCGATGGCCGACACCCGCAAGATCGTCGAGCCCGTCTGCCTGGCCCTCCTCCGCGCCCACGAGGCGGGCCTGGTTCACCGCGATTTGAAGCCGGCGAACCTCTTCGTCGGCCAGCCGGGCGAAGGCTCGGTGGTGAAGGTCCTCGACTTCGGCATCGCCAAAGACACCCACCTCGGCCTCGTCGACATCGCCACGAAGACCGGCTCGATCGTCGGATCGCCCCACTACATGAGCCCCGAGCAGGTGCGGCGGAGCCGCGGGGTCGACCTCCGCAGCGATCTCTGGTCGCTCGGCGTGATCGTGTTCCGCTGCTTGACCGGCCAGCTCCCGTTCCCCGGCGACGAGATCGGCGACGTGCTCGTCGAGGTCTGCGCCGATCCGATCCCCATCCCTTCGCAGATCGATCCGAGCCTCGGGCCCGAGGTGGATCGCTTCATCGCGCGCGCCCTCGCCCGCGCGCTCGAGCAGCGCTTTCAGAGCGCGGGGGAGCTGCTCGCCGCGTTCGTCGCGCTGACCGACGTCCGCGCGCCGTCGCTCGCCATCGTCGGCTTCGCCACGAGCTCGAGCCCAAAGCCTCCTCCCACGGCAGCCGCCGCGCCGTGGATCCTACCGGGCGGCGGCGGCGCCACCTTCGCGGGGAAATTCTGATGCGCGCCCTCTCCTGGCTTCCTCTTGCCGCCCTCGGCGCGACGCTCACTGGCTGCATCCCCGACGTGATCCCGCGGTGCGACGGCGTCGAACCGATCTGCGGCAACCGGCGCCGACAACTGCTGTGCTCCCGGACAACAAGTCAAGGGAGGCACGTTCCTGCGCGACAACGATCCTGCCCATACTGCCACCGTCGGCGACTTCTACCTCGACCGCTACGAGGTCACGGTCGGCCGCTTCCGCCAGTTCGTCGCTGTCTACCCCGAAAGCCAGCCGCAGGTTGGCGACGGCGCACACCCGAGCGTGGCCAACAGCGGATGGAACGATGCCTGGACCAAGCACCTGCCCGCCGACGCAGGCGCCTTGAAGAAGAGCCTTGGCTGCAACGCCAACTTCCGCACCTGGACCGACGAAGCCGGCTCCGGCGAGGCCCTGCCCATCGACTGCGTCAGCTGGTATCTGGCCGCCGCCTTCTGCGCCTGGGACGGCGGCGGCCTACCCAGCGAAGCCGAGTGGAGCTACGCCGCCGTGGGCGGCGACGTGCAGAACCCGTATCCGTGGGGCAAAGATCCCCCCGCTGCCAAGCACGCCGTATTCGGGTGCAGTGATAAGGCAGCCGGGTGCGCCTTCTCGGACCTCCACCGCGTCGGCTCGACTCCTGCGGGCGATGGGCGCTTTGGGCAGTCGAACCTCGCCGGGAGCATGGCGGAGTGGGTCGCAGATCGGTTTGGCCCGTACCCCGTGAACTGCGATGTCGGCGACTGCCTGGCGCTCGACCCGGCGGCGGTGGGGCGGCCAGCGCGCGGAGGTGACTGGACCAACGCGGCGACGTTTCTGGAGCTCACGTCGAAGAGCCACGGTGTGGCGAGCCAGCCGGCGGAGACTCCACAGGACTTCATCGGCTTTCGCTGCGCTCGGGATCCTTGAGTTGGGCGGCATCCTGATCCCCGTACAGCTGCCCGACCGCAACACGCGCAACCCCGAGTATCGCGCCATCTTCCCCAACGGTACCGACGAGCTCACCTCGCCCACGATCAACGAAGACGCTGACCTCGCCGTCAGCCTTCATCAGAGCATCAAGCAGTCTTCGCTGACCGTGAAGGCCGAAGTCCTCACCGAGCTCGACCTGGTCCTCCCCCACATCGCCCCTGCCGCCACCGCGGTTCGAGAGGGCGAGAAGACGGTGAACACCCTCTTCCAGTCCGAGCTCAACGGTCGCTAGCAGGTCATCGACACGCTGTGGGAGCAGCGGAAGATCATCGAGACGGCGCTTGGCCGCGGGGGTCGCGGGCTCGCTCGCTTCATCGTCTTCGACTTCCGCTCCACGAGCAGCCAGGCGACGCCGCCGGAGGCGCCGGCTGCTGCACCGGGCGAGCCCGCCGTCACGGATCCTGGATCCAAGTAGTCTGACGCTTTCGCCGACGGTTCCGCGGGCGATGTCGTTCGACACCGGCCCGCGGAGGACCGCTACATCTCCGCGGCGTGGCGGGCTTCGGGGATCACGATCAGCACAAGCCCGTCCTCGTCCAGCAAGAGACCATCGTGGCTCGCCACGGGCATGCTCTTCCGCTCGTGAAGGGTCCTGAGCGCCGCGGATCGTTGGTGCTTCGCCCACGGAAGGGAAATTCGCGCCATGCAGCGAAGGAACAAGACGCGCCCGCTCTTGCGCATATTCAGCAGCATGTAGCGCCGGATTGGCTGCGAGATCAGCAAGTAAGGGCCGAGGTGAAGCATCGCCAGCAGCAGAATGGCAACCTCCCCGACGCGTTGCAGGAAACCTTCGAGATCCTCGGTGCGCTTCTTATCCAGCGTGATCGTTCCGACTCCCTCGTAAGCGCTCCGGTAGCGAACCGTCGATCCATGGACGAAGCGGCTGGACTCGGCGTAGAGCTTTTTGATCTCCGCGAAGAGCGCCGAGCCTTTGATGACTGTATTGTCGTTTGGGCCTGAGGCAGCGGTATTCGAGGAGTCGAGAGTATGCCACGCCGGTCGAAAGTGGGGGAGGTGCTGAATCTCCCTGAACAGCTCCGTCCAGTTGTCCCGCACATCGTCCTCTCGCTCGAGATGGCGCGCGGCAAACAGCGCCGGCCGGGAGTCGTAGTGGCAATGCCGGACAAGGTTTTCGAGCAGGCTGCGCGCGTGAAGGTAGGCGCTCCGCTCCAGCCCGACCGCATCCGCATAGAGAATGGCGACAATGTCGGAGCGCACTGCCTCCAGAAAGGAGGGCACGGCGGCGAACCTGCCACAATGCCACGCGAGCCAGCTCAGGTAGGCGAGGATCGGCTGGGCGGATTTATGGTCCCCGACCGGATCGCCGCCGCGGCTCTCGATCTGCTTCTTGACCTCCGCGAGCCGGTCGTCGCGCTGAGCCTTACTAGACCCCAATCAAGCGCTAGCCGCGACGCGTCACAGAATAAGGCCGTCTTGCGGCACCATTCGACAAGGCTCGAGCTACCGGCGGTATCTGCGCCGGGAAGAGAGGGGCTGAGGTGGGTC
>Ga0105048_10000878_pt1 | contig 47959 bp, 43 predicted proteins | sample MAT05_FD_78382 | JGI IMG/M metagenome (GOLD analysis project Ga0105048, IMG submission 78382) | Freshwater microbial communities from Lake Fryxell liftoff mats and glacier meltwater in Antarctica - MAT-05 | ecosystem: Environmental > Aquatic > Freshwater > Ice > Liftoff microbial mat | place...
GATCGGTGGCCTGGTACCCGGCGAGTATGCGGTGAACGCGTCGGACAGTACGGGCTGCACGCAACTTGCCGTATTCACCATTGCGGCTGTCGGCTCCATACAGGTCGATATCATAGCAGATACCCTCTATACCGAGGATGGTGAGACCACGTTGCAATGCACGCTCGTTCCCTTTGACAGTGCGGCCACGATCCAATGGACGCCGGATACCGGCCTCGACGAACCCAACGAACCGATCACCACGTGTACCATATCGGACACGACACTCTACATCGTGTTGGTCACTTCTCCTGTCGGATGCACAGCCACCGACACCGTGCTGGTGATACCCGACAACGATCCGCCGCCCACCTTGGACCCGCCATGCGGCGAGGCATTCCTCCCCGACATCTTCTCCCCTAACGGCGATGGCCAGAATGATGCGTTGTGCCTGTTTGGCGGATGCTGGACGAGCATGGCCCTGCACATCTATGACCGTTGGGGGCAACCGATGTATCGCTCTTCGAACGCAGAAGAATGCTGGGATGGCACCACGAACGGACAACGTGTACCGGCGGGCAAATATCCCTTCACGCTGGTGGCGGAGCGCACGAATGGAGAAGTGATCGAACAAGCCGGAACCATCACCGTAGTCCGATGAAGTATCCCATCCACATCGCGCTGGTGCTGAGCCTCACGGTAGCGGATGCCCTCGCGCAGGATCCCGATCCATTTTTCGCCTCGCAGATCCCGATGAGGCTTGATCCGTCGCGCACGGGCTTCCTGCCCGGAGGACGCGTCAGCTTCATCCATCAAGATGCTTGGCTGCAAATGCCCGGGTCGTTCAGCAACGGATCCTTGCAGGCGGAATGGAGCTTGCGCAATACACGGAAGGTGACCAGCACCTGGCTCGGTGTAGGACTCGCGGCAACGCGTGAACAGCAAGGGCCCGATGGTGGGAGCGTATCATCCGTAGGCATCGCCCCTGCCGTCCATGTGCGTACCGGTGCGCGTTCCTACCTCTCTTCAGGATCCACCATCCGATGGGTGAACAGTACGCTTGGCACCAGCACCGGCAAGTGGGGCAGCCAATACGACGGGCTGGGCTACGACGCCTCATTGCCGAGCGGCGAAGCATGGACCGCAGGGAACAGTTCATGGATCGAGGCGCGTGCGGGCCTATCGTGGTCCATGAAACAAGCGCCGGAAAGTCAGCGCCGACGCCAACGTGATATCCTGATCGTTGGTGTTTCCGCTGATCACCTGGGCCAGCTGATGTTGCGCGAGAATGGACCGTCCGCCCCCAATATTCCTATGCGCTTCACCGCGTATGTCCTGGCAGAATTCCCGCATGAGATCTGGGACAATGGCTTCTTCGCTGCTGACCTGATCGGGCATTCGCAAGGGCCCTTCAACACCGGGCGGATCAACATGTACGCGGGAAAGCACCTGTACAACACGACACCTTCCGAAGGTGCACCACTGGCGATCGGGTTCAAGGCCGGGCTAGGTTACAGGCTCAAGGACGCTTTGCTGGTGAACGCCGCGCTGGATGTGGGTCCGGCTTCCATCGGCGTAGCTTATGGTTGGTCCGTTCTCAACCAGAATTCCATGGTAGCGGGTAGGCGCACGTTCGAATTGAGCCTGCAATTGCGGGTGGGTTGAAGGGCAGATCGCGGACCGAGCTTCGAACTACCATTCTGCGGCACTGGCTCACCTGTAGAGGCCAACCTTCTCAACTTCGGCTTCGTGCATGGACCAATTCGCCTGAAGCTTGCACTACGCAGGATGGCAACTTCCTTCTTCCGCTCGAATTCCTCCGTTACAACACCTTCCTCAGCAGCGTCGCTAGCACATCTCTACGATCATCGATATTCGTCCGCATGCTAATGGTAGCACCACAGTGGTGGACAGTCTAGGGGCCATCCTTCTGGACAGCACGAACCTGCCCGTGATGCACCAAGGCCATCCCGGACAGCAGTTCCTCTGTAATACCGACTTGGAAGCCTGCAGTCTTTTTCAGGGGACTATGCGCATGCCAACAACTTCTGCTTTCCGTTCGTACCGAACAACCACATACTGTTGGTGCCCACGGAAATGACGGTGGGAACCCTGAAGGTGCTAGTGCAAGATGATCGGCCACGCAACCCCGACGAGACGCGACCACGGATCGGGCCGCTGCGGTAAGAACAACTGGTGGTGCCCCGCAAGGACAATGACTGCTATCCGCTTTGCGGTCGGTGTGAGAAGGAAGTCCATGCCCGCGGAAAGGATGGCCGAGATCCGCCAGTGGACATCACCTTGACCCCCGCGATGAAGAGCGTCTTCTTCCTCCTACTGCTCGTTCCATGGAAGAGGAACATCGAACCATGAACGGCCGCTCAACGCGTGATCACGATCCGCAGCACAGGTGCCGTACTCTGAAACACGTGCAGGAAATACATGCCCTGTTCCGCGCTGCTCATGTCCATATTGGTGCGCAGTTCGTTAAGGCGGCCGGTACGAAACCGTTTGCCGGTGGCATCGAGGATCTCGTAGGTTCGGCCTTGCGCACCGGATAGTTGGATGGCGAAGGAACCGTTGCTCGGGTTGGGCACCACTTGCACGCTGCCACCGGTTACCTCATTCACACCCGTGGTGAGTACCACGTAGGCGTCCGAGATACTGCTGCAACCATTCGCGTCGGTGACCTCCACGGCGTAGGAACCATTTGCCACAGGCTCCCAAGCCGCAGCGGCAGCTTCGGGGATCTCAACCCCGTCCAAGTACCATTGGAAGGTGCCTGTTCCACTAGCCAGCAACACACCGCCGTCAGGGCTGATCACGGGAGGATCTGGCAGGGCGTTCACCACCACCTCCGTGGCGGGATCGCTCGTGGCGCTGCAATCGTTCGCCGTGGTCACCATCACCGTATAAGCGCCCGCAGCGATCACTGTAAGCTGCGCACCCGTGCCACCATCGATCAGGGCACCGTCCACGAACCACTGGTAGTCCACCCCTGCAAGGGCATCCGCGATCAGCTGGACACCACCGCCCGCGCAGAAGGTGGTGGGCTCCGTTGCAGTAACGCCCGGCGCCATGGGCGATTCAGCCGTAACGGTGATCGTGGTGCTCGCTCCAGAGGCACATTCATTCGCGTTGCTCTGTACAACCGTGTAATCACCAGGGTCCGATGCCACCCATGCAGGATCCGTAGCACCATCGATCAGCGCACCATCCAGATACCACTGATAGGTGAGATCCGCGGTAACTGGAACGCTCAGCGTTACTGAGCCGCCTGTACAGAACGTGGTGCTGCCGTCGGCGACCACCTCGGCCGCAGGAACGACCTCCACGGTTACCACAACCGCTTCCGTGGTGAAGGTGCAACCGGTGATACCATTTGTCACCACGGCGGTGTAAAGTCCACCGAGCGTCGCCACAACAGTGCTGTCCGTGGCACCTGCCAACGGTGCATCGTTCACGTACCACTGATAGCCAAGATCATCCTGCGCGCTTTGGTCATGCGCGGTGAATGCGATGGCCGAACCGGTGCAGATGGTGTAGGCCGTTGCATCCAGAGAATGCGTGGGTGTTGGGTTCAGTTCGATCACCATGGCGTTGGAGGCAGCGGCACCGCAGGTGTTATCCACCAGCACGGTATATGAGCCTGCTTGGCCGACGGCGTAGGTATCGCTGGTGGCACCCTCGATATCCGTTCCATCGCGCTGCCATTGGTACGACGGGCCACCCACTGCGGTCAACATCAATGACCCACCGGTGCAGATCAGCGCTGGGCCCGCCGCTGTGATCGAGGCCACCGTAGGCCCGCCGATGGTGATATCAAAGGTGTTGCTGGTGCCCGTATGATCCGGACTGCTGCTGAGCACACGGATGCGGTAACCCGTACCGGGCAAGGTGTTCGCGGGAATGGTCGCGTTGATGACACCCGATGCCGTAGCGGCCATGCTGCCGATATTAGCTGGTGCAGCGAAGCTCCCACTGGCATCGGAGAGCTGTGCGGTGAACTGGTTCGCTGGCACGAAGAAGCCGCCCGCGTTGTATGCGCCGGTGGCCGTAAAGTTCACCGGCACCGCAGCGCCCGGACAGATGCTGGCGGCCAGCGGTGCCACCACCTCGATAGTGCGAGGAACATCATAGTAGTAGATGGCGTTCACCACCTCGGTACCGAACAGTGTGGTGGTATTGATCTGCAACACGGGCACGCGCAGGCCAGCAGCCAGCCACTTGTACTCGTGTACCACGGGACGTTCGATGGCGAACCCGAAGAGGCTGTCGCGCATGTTCAAGGTGGTCTTCACGCGGATCACCTCGAACACCCCACCCGGCGTGGTGATCTGGCCCCAGCCATCCACCGCGTTGGTCCGGTCCTGTTCGAAACCGTAATAGCCCACGTTCGGGATATCCACATGGTAACTACTGCTGCTGGCACTGGCGCTTCCATAGGTCAGCGGCAGTTCGTAGATCACATCATGCTGGTCGAAGAGGATCGGCAGTGGGATACCCGATAGCTCAGCTCCGAAACCTACTGTCTTGTAGGCCGTGCTTGAACGGTGCCGGAACGTGAACGGGTTATCGATGGGTAGCAGCTGGCTGAAGGCGATGTCCGTTCCCTGCTTTGCATGGTTCGCGCGGTTGGGGTTGAAGAAAATATCCGCGTACACGATGGCATACACGAAGTTCGTCGATGCCACGGTCAGGTACTTCGTGGTATCCCCTTCGTCGGCCGCCAGGTTAGGGAAGTTCCAAGTGAACGCGGGTCCTGTTGCACTGTAGTTGACGAACGGATTGGTCACTGCCTTGACGCGAACCAATTCATCGTTCGCAGCAGGCATTTCCGCTTGGGTTATCGTGATCTGCGCCGGTACACTGATCGCAACCAAGAGAGAGAGACAAAGCGTGGAGAGTTGGTACATGGCGTGGAGTTCGTCGGCAAATTAGGGTAACGCGCCGCGGAACGCCAGAGCGAAATGCAAATTGGGCATGCTATTACCCATTTTCATCATGAAGATGGCTCACGCCAAGGATAAGCTGCCAACGATGGACCGGTGGGCTTTACCCACACCGAATGCCCGCTTCAAGGAGCACGTCTCCTTCAATGAGCGTCCTGTTCTGACGCTCGTTCATGCCGCACGGGCGCGCGCTGGTCCTTCCACACCATCTTCTTCAACAATACCAACATGCCCATGGCCATCAACAACATGCCGATGAAGATCGTCCATGTTGTCGCAAAGCCGTAGTACACCACGAGGTTGAGTCCCAAGGTGTGCCCGATGATATGTGCCACGCTCCACGAGATCGTGAACAACGCCATGTATGCGCCGGGCTTCCCCTGTTCTGCCCTGTCGTACGCGAAGCGGTTCATGAAGGGGAAGTTCAGCATCTCGCCCACGGTCATGAACAACATACCGATCCACAGAAAGGCGATGTGCGGAAAGAGGTTGAGCATGACGAAGCTGAGCCCGATGAATGCGACGCTGACCACGAGGATACGCATGCGGTCGTACCCTTTGTCCTCGCTGTACGTGATCAACGGCATCTCGATGAGGAAGATCAACAAGCCGTTCATTCCCAACAAAAGCCCGATGTTGAATTCATCCAAGCCATATACCTCGTGGTAGAAGAGCGGAATGGTGCTGAAGTATTGCAGAAAGGGCACGCAGATCAACACGGTGATGAGTAGGAAGAAGAGGTACGGCCCATCGCGATACGGCGACCGCTGTGCAGTGGAACGAGTGGCGGCATTGTCCTTCTGCGCTTGTGCTCGTGGCAGCCCGTAGAGCATCATGCCCATGGCGATAAGGCATGTAAGACCATCCACCCAGAACAAGCCGATGTAGCCCAACCCCGCGATGATGAGGCCTCCGACAGCGGGCCCCATGCTGAAGCCCAGGTTGATCGCGAGGCGGATCAAGGTCACCGCGCGTGTGCGGCTCTCCGGACCGGCGTACGCGCGGATGGCCACGAACATCGCTGGACGGAAGGCATCGCTCAACAACATCAAAACGAAGATGCCGATGCAGAAAGGCCAGAAGCCTTGGATGTATTGCAAAAGGATGAACGCAACGCCCGACGTGAGCAGTGCCCCTATCATGACATCGTAGAAGCCGAGCTTGTCCGAAAGCTTTCCCCCGAGCCATGATCCCACGACGGAACCCGCCCCGAAACTACTCATCACCCAACCCACCTGCTCCAGACCGAGACCCATGTCCTTGGTGAGGTAGAGCGAAAGGAACGGCACCACCATGGTACCCGCACGGTTCACGAAGGTGACGAGCGCGAGCACCCACACTTCACGACTGAAGCCCGAGAAGGAACCGATGTAGAAGCGATAGGCTTTGTTCAGCGCGCGCACATGGCAAACCTATCTCACAGCGCCTGCACGCTATTGCAAAAGCCAAGTGATGGCCTCCTTGCCCCCTGTGTGCTCCATGTTCAACAGCAGCGGCCCACTCACTGTGCCCGTTACATACTGAGCCGGTGAATAAGATCCGCCCTTTGCCCAGTTGGTCCGCAGCGCGTGAAAGAGTGCGAGGGTGCGAGGGGAGCGGCCTTCACTCTTTCTCTCTCGTAGTCGCTCACTAATAATCGGTCGCTTCTTGGTTGATGTCCCAATATGTGCAACGTCCTTGAATGTGATCGACGCATCGCCTGGCATTATCTGGGAGGGCAGAAAGCGACCAATTGTGGTATCCACGCATGGAACCAGCGGCGTTCAGCCCTCACCGCACTATGCAGTATGTATCCCCGACCAACCATCCGCTCAAGAAGTACCACGTCGTCTCGAAGCCGCATTGCGCAGCGCGGGAACGATTGTGCACCACCAACGCGCAAGATCGTATGCCAGGCAAATCAGGCCGTTGAGCGACGAATTCAGTAAGGCACGCCTGACACGCATCCACTCGAAGTAACGATGGTCAGAACCTGTAAGTCGGCCGGACCTTGCCTGTTCAACCCTTCGGCTTGAGACACCGGCTCGGATCAACACTGATGGTTTCGCAGAGTTCGCGCACCGCCGCTTCACGCTCCTTCATGTCATCGGTATTGAAGCGTAGAAAGAACGGCCGCTCGTCCCAGTCGAATGCCGACGCGGCTTTACCGTGGAGGAAGTAGAGCATCGCTGCGAAGTGGCATGCTGTGGCACCGTCCTGTTCCATCAGCCCGCGCAAGAGGGCAGTGATCACCTCCGCCGGATGGTACGATCCCACATGTAACAGCGCTTGCGTTAGACCTCCGGATCGGTCTCCTTGTTGCAGCACCTGCACAAGCGAAGCGGTCCGTTGTTGTTCCGTCATCACCTCGGGCGCGTACGAATGCACCGCCATCCGTACAGTGGAACTGCCATTGTTGAACGCTTGCTTCAAGGCTTCCCTCGCGCGATCGGTGTCTAAAGCCGCCAGTGCTTCCACATCGCGCCAATCTTCATTCCTGCGTTGGAGGAGCATGTCCTCGATGGCTTTCCGTTCTTCCGCGCTCGCCTGTGCGATCAGAGTTAGATCGTAGCCGATGCCATCGTGCCACTTCTCGAAGTCGATCTGCATGCTTGTGGTGAAGCGGGCGATCACGGAGTTCGGATCGAAAGCCATTTTCTCCCATATGGCGCGCTCTTCGGGTGTGGCATCGCTGTGCATGGAACGTCCGCTCTTTGGCGGCTCTGTGGAAGATCTGGGGATCTTTTGCGCGAAGGCGTAACTCGCTTCCAGCTTCGCGCGGATGGCGTTCATGTCAGGCGCCGGTCCGGGAGGAGGAGGTGGTTCAAGAACGAAGAAGTGCCGCTGGGCATCGGTGAACTCACCTGCGTAGCTGCTGCTGTTGCGATCGTAGAAATCCAGGTCCGAAGTCTTTTCGCGCGGCCGCGAAGACACAGGTAGCGCGAGCTTGATGTACGCTCCACACGGCGCTGCCGGAAAACCATGTCCGAACTCTACGATCGAATTCCCCGCAGCCAATTCTGCCTTGACCAATTCCCGCAGTACCGCCGGGAATTGTGCGAACTCCTGCTCGTGCTCCTTCGGGATGCTCATGGCGTGCCCGGCCTAGGCATCGACGTAGGCGAGTTGGTCGTACGTGGCACCGCCGGGAACGGAGGCCGGGGTGTCAATGAGTTGTGTGGTGGTGCCATGTTCGCTTGGTGTGGGTCAATGATCGAGTAAAAAAGATGGTGACGCAAGATCAATGATCTTTTGGCTATGCATTGTGTGCTGGACGAAGCATCCGAGTGCATTCTCGAGTTCCATTCTCAAAAACTCCATGGCCCACTATTTCCAAAGTGAGGTGGTAGTGATCTTCCCGGATGCGTTATCCACTAGCACCAATAGCGGCTCGCTCACCTTGTCAGGCACCTGTGGTCGGGGACCGATGAAGACCACTGAATTCGCGCCCGGCAGGATCTGCGAAAGCAGGAAACGATCGATGCCGGTATCCACTTTCCAGATGATCCTGCCATCGGTATCCACACGCGCCACGACGATCGTTCCGTTCAGCCCCGGCTTTGATGTGAACTTCACCAGATAGCCGTCAGGCGAAGTCAGGCGAATTGGTTCCGACGCGTCATCCATCCGAAGGAATGCGCCATTGAGAAAGGTGTCCACACCGAGTGCGGTCATGCTGATGATCCGGTGGTGTCCGTCGCTCGTGTCGGGATCGAGCACACCGCGATGGAAGCATCGCTGCTCCTTGGCGTCATCGGCTTGCACGACGCGCTTCAGCCAAGACTTTGGCTTGAAATTGCGTTCCGCCTCTTCCGGCGAATGCAGACCAAGCCATTCATCATGCGAAGTGAAAGCGCCAGCGCCAAGAAAATACTCCGGCGTATGATCGAAAGGCAATTTATTCCGCGCGACCTCGACAGGAACGGCTTTCAACGTTGCTGGATCGAACTCCATGGTGCTCTTCTGATCGCGTGCGGTGGAACGCAGTCGCCCTCGCACCTCCATTCCGCGACCGTCCACCCACCAAACCGGATCAAGCGATGGATTGGCGCGGTGGAAGTCGTCCGGTGCAACAAGTTCATGGGTTTTCAGGTCCACACCACCTAATCCGTTAGCATCGAACCAAAGCGTCTTTCCGTCGCTCCCAATGATCTTCGCGAGGTTGAAGGAATTCCCCTCCAACTCGTTGGCCACGGGGATCAACCGAGGATCGGAACCATCCAACGGGACAAGGAACACGCTGACGCGATAACGATCCTTCGATGCATCGCGATGCAAGCTGGGTGTATAGGGCACCAGTGATCGGATCAGCGTGGCGACATGTGTGTCGGTCCGCACCGATAGCCCGACGGGTATGCCCTTGCCGGGATCGATCACCAGGAATTTGTTCTTGAACCACATGAACGCAGCAGCGATCAACCCTACGCCCAGCACAACGAGCCCAAGCTTCCTGCGCAGCTTCGCATACCGGCCCATCCACGCCGCAGCTTCTCTCCGTGCAAGGTCAGTTGGCTTGCCTTGGCGAACTAGGATGGTCCCTGCGAATGCATCGACCTCCGCAAAGCCTATCGGTACGCGTTGCTGGATCACTTCCGCAGCAACGAAATGAAGTATTTCCGAAGTGCGACCAGCGAACCACGACATTGGATCCCGCCAGGTTTGGGTATCCTTCACCTGCAGAATCGCCACCACATCACCACCACCGTATTCCCAATGGAATTCGATGGAGCCGGAGAACTCTTCGTAAGTGACCTGACCATCCCGGCCTGCTTCTGTGATCTTCACCGTTCTCATCGTGCTCCTCTCTCTTATCGTTCGCGCTCCAAGATTAAGTTGATCTTAGCGAATAGCTTCGACGCTCCATGACTGAAGACGACCGCGCTAGGTTCCAGCATATCTTGAAGGATTTCAATCTCGCACTGCGCCAAATGGTGGAAGCGGAGTTATCGGCCGGCAATAGCATCGTCTACGCCGTTGACGGCCATCCTGCACCACCGGCCGGAGGCATGATCAAACTCGCCCTTGACCTGATCACGCGACCCATAGGAACCAAGGATGGTATGCACGCGTGCGTGCGCGACTGTTCAACGCATCACACAGAACTCAAGGAGGAGAGGCGCTTCTTCTAGGTGCTCACCGCACCGCAAGGACCGCCACCCTATCCCGATATGGATGCGATCCGCGAAGCACACCAGGACACACCCTTGGTGGTACCCGGGCAGCTGCCCATGCCCGGCACCAAAGAGATGGATGTGCGCGGCGAAATGCTGATCTATCGCGAGAACGATCGTTCCACAGGCATCATTCGGGCCTTGAGCAAAGGCAACCACCTCTATCCTGCATCGCTCACCCGCTGGTGGTACGCCAATGAACGGATCAGTGTTCCATTTACCCCCGAAATGAAGGAACGGACGCTGCAGCGCTTCCTGCACTACGCCAGCATCCACATCGGCGTAGTGGAAGTGGTCTAGAAGTAGCGATCTTCACCGCCCCAACTCTCCGCCAATGTCCTGGAAGATCGCCATCGCCGTAGCCCTGTTCACCGCCGTCATCACGGCCATCGTCACAGCACCTGTAGCAGATAAAGTGGCCAAGATCCAAGGAGTCTCGAACTTCGAAGGTGGAAGGCACATGGCTGTCGCATTCTTTTTCATCCCTGCGGGGTTCATTGGGGGATTGCTGCTCGGTCTGCTAGGCGCCAAACTCATGCATGCTACCGAATGGGCGCATTTCTGGAAGGCCGCTGGTGTTTCCGTATTGCTCGGTCAGGTGTTGCTGTTCAGCATCTTGGGGCTGAGTTCCCTCAGCATTCCCCGGTCACCCTTGATGGAGGGACATCGGCTCGCGTTGGAAATGGAAGTACTGGTGCCCATCGCTCGCATCACACCGCGATCCAAAGAGCCCGGCCAGATCAAGATGAGCCTATACGCTGGTGAAAAGGACAACAACTACGCTGTCGTCGATCCTACTCGCTTTCGCGAGGAGAACGGAATGCTCATCGTGCCCGCCCTGGCAAATTTGAATAGTACCACGACCGGGCGCAGCATCAGCTTCCATCTTGATAAGGATACCTGGCTCGCGTTGGATCTTTTGTTGCCTGCGGTGCCGAACAAGATCGACATGGAGTGGAGCGAACCCATGCCCCTTCGCGATGCCCGTGTTGCAGGTCCTACAAGCGCGATCTCCGATGTCTTGTTGCGCTACCGCGTTGTGGAAGCGGCCAGCCAGCAGCAATGACCCCCACTATCGACGGTCCTTCCGTCCGTGACGTGCCGAGCCCAGGCTGGCGCAAGACAGGTGCCACATAGGACGTGGCCGCCCTTGCTCGAAACATATCTTTCTGCCGTGAAGAGCTCCCGCATCAACAACCTTGATCTTCTGCGCGGCATCGTGATGGTGATCATGGCATTGGACCACGTGCGCGACTTCTTCCACTACGGTATGCTCTTCGGCCCGGACCCTACGGACCTGACCACCACCACAACGGGGCTCTTCTTCACCCGTTGGATCACGCACTATTGCGCGCCCATCTTCGTCTTCCTCGCCGGTACTAGCGCTTTTCTCTATGGGCGCACACGAAGTGCGGCCCAGCTAAGCCGATTCCTGTGGACCCGTGGCTTGTGGATGATCTTCGTGGAGCTGGTGGTCGTGGGTTTCGGATGGGAATTCGATCCGTTGTTCCGGCTGAACATCCTCGGGGTGTTCTGGGCCATTGGTGTAAGCATGTTGGCGCTTTCGGCACTCGTGCATCTCCCCTATCGCGCGATCCTTCTCCTTGGGATCGCCATCGTTGGACTACACAACTTGCTTGATCATGTCTCCATCCCTATGACCGGAATATGGGGCACTCTGTTCAACTTCCTGCACCGCGAGAGCTTCGTGCCGTACGGCGAAGGCCGCATGCTGTTCATCGTATACCCTGTGTTGCCATGGATCGGCACCATGGCCTTGGGATACGCGTTGGGGCGGCTCTATTCCCCAGAAATATCCAGCGAACAACGCAAGCGGGCACTACTTCGCTTGGGCTTCGGTGCGGTTCTCTTCTTCATCGGGCTCCGTTCGTTGAACAGTTACGGTGACATGAAGCCTTGGCTGGACCAGCCCACTGCCCTGTTCGATCTCCTGTCTTTCCTCAACACCACCAAATACCCGCCCTCGTTGCTCTATTTGTGCATGACCCTTGGCCCGGCGTTGCTCTTCCTCGGCTTCACGGAAGGCCGCTCACTGAAGTGGGGCGATCGCATCATCGTCTTCGGCCGTGTACCGTTCTTCTATTACATGTTGCACATCTATTTGATCCATGCGCTTTCCGTTGTGGCAATGGTGATCCAGGGTCATGCGTGGACCGATGGGATCATTGAACCAGGCGTGCCCGGCAGCGGCGTACTTGCCGATCGCGGCTTTCCGTTGTGGGTGGTGTACCTCGTTTGGGTCTCGGTGGTCGGCGCGCTGTACTTCCCATGCCGCTGGTATGCCCGCTATCGCTCGGAGAACAAGGAAAAGTGGTGGCTCAGTTACCTCTGAGCAGCGTACTGCTCACCGAGAAATTTCCATGCACGCCTTTCGCTGATCCTCCATGAGACCGGGGCATTCCGCGCTCCCCGGAATTTCAATTCCTCCCGTGACTTCTGCACACGCGGTCGCCAACCGAACAGGTCTATGGTACCCGGTCTCCCTTCCTGCACGTGGTAGCACCGTTCCACCATCAAATACTCGGTGACTACGGAGATACCAATGGTGCTTCTGCCGGGCCGATCAAGGCTCTCCATCACGCACTTGTCCCGAACAGCACCAGTACACCCGGTTGCTTGTTCAACCAAACCACCAAGCTGTCATAGGTCGCGGTGTGCGACACGTGACCGCCGCTTGCGGTCATGATCCGTGTGCCTTTGTGATGGCCAAGGTCCTGCCGAGAACGATCGTAACAGTGCAGGGCGAACGTAACTTCCGCCACATGCGCATCGGTGTCTCGCTCATCGCTGGTTCCTTCTTCATGTTGCAGCTTCCTGCGCAAAGCCGCATGAACGAGGCGGCAGCAAAGGAAGCCGTGTACCTGATCGTTCGCCAGAGCGGGCTCTTGGCGAATTTCGTGGTGCGCGAGGATGATAAGGTGCCGACCGCCGTGGCCTATATCAAGGGAAATGAGCGCGTTATCGCCTATAACCCCGCGTTCCTTTCCGCCCTATTGGATTCTGCGCGTACGGATTGGTCGGCCGTCAGTGTGCTGGCGCACGAGATCGCACATCACCTGCTGGGCCATACGCTGGATCCCGACGCCGTGCATCCGGGCGATGAGTTGGCTTGTGATCGGTATTCGGGATTCATCTTGCAACGTATGGGCGTGTCCTTGTCCGATGCGCAAGTTGCCATGGAAGTCGCCGGTGATGTGCATGGGACACTGCGCCATCCACCGCGCCATGCAAGGCTCGTCGCCATACGCCAAGGATGGGAGGATGCCCAACGACTCGCGAGCGGAGCTGCGGAAGAACCCTATGTCGTGGAGCGGGCCTTCCGGTATGTTGTCCGCTTGGCCGGTGATCCGAACACTTATTTCGTGGATGCAGAGGGATGCCTGGTCTGGTTCAATGATCACGCGGAACCGATCGAGTTCGGCGCGTTTACACGCCTAGCCGAAGGCGAGTTCATGCATGAGCTGACCTGGCAGGAACAGTCCTTCGTGGTGGACGGCCGCAACACCATTTGGCGACGGGCCGCCCATGGCATGCCTTTGCAAGTGGGCCGGATGGAACCCTACGCTCGGCCGTAGTATTCCTTACTAGGACCGCAGCAAAACGTTCACTGCACTCCCAGCGCGCAACCACCCGGACACCTGAGCGAACGGCTCAGCAATGGTCGGGATAGGTCTTGCTATCACACCCATGAACAGGTTTGTAGTCCAACGTAAGCGGACCCTCGCTCTTGCGCAAGGGGTCCCGACATGGACCGTGTCCGATAAGATCGGGGACGATAATGTCATACGTCCTCGCAAGCACTGCAATGTTGGTGGACCACATGTTCGCGGTGTGGAGCGTGCGGGTCCTATTGAGCCTAGTCCTAGGCGCCACCCGGATCATGAAACGCTTTCTATCCACGGGACGCTCACAAGCATGATGACATGGCCGGGCCCAGTTGCATCCGAATTGGTGCGGATCGTCGGCATCGCGGAAATGGCCGGACCCTTGGAGTTGATGCTACCTATGCTCATCTGACCTGGCCAATACGGCCATCCTATGCGGCGTTCGGACTGATGGTGTTGATGATCGGCGCAACGGGCTTCAGCTTGATGCTATTTCAAGGTAGCATGCTACAGCCCAGCTTGGTGCTCGGCGGCCTATGCGCCTATGCGGGCGTTCGCAGAATGCATTTAGCGGCGCAGGACAGCATCAAAGGTCCATGACCCTGAAGTGGCGTTCCATCACGTCCACCAAGTTGTGGACGTGCGGTTCGCGCAAGATGGTCATGTGCGTACCCTCGACGGTCTCGTAGCGGACACTCCCCGTGAACAGACCATCCCAGCCGGAGGGTTCATCCACACGCTGTTTGCTGCGGATGAAAAGCACATCACCGGTGTACGGTCGCGGCTTGTACCGTTCCAGCGCGCGTCGGTAGGTGTTGATGATGTAGAAGTTGCGCAGTTTATAGGGAATGGCGCGCCCGCGATCAAGATACCGATCGCAACGCGGGCGAATGAGATCACCACGGATATCGGCCATCTTGGCGCGGGGTGCGTAACGCCACCAATTGAATTCCGGGCCGCGCGTATCCAAGATCACCAACAACGGCGCCTGACGACCTGCCTCTTGCAGCATCCGGGCGATCTCGAACGCCACAATGCCTCCGGTGCTGAACCCGGATATGATGCAAGGCCCTTCGGGCAACGCTTCCAACAACTCGCTGACATAATGCCGGGCCATGGAACGGATCGTCTTGTAGCGCATCCCCATGCCATCTTCGCCTTGGTGCATGAACCCGATGAACGGGCGATCGCGCCGGAACACGCGCGGCAGATTGTAGTTGCCTTCATCACCATGCACACACACGAACGGTATATGCGATCCGGTGAGACGAATGGGCGCAAGATTCTTCCAACGCTGCTCCTTGCCTTGGGCGGATACCGTGGACGCGAGACCTCTCAACGTCGGGTCCTTGAAGAGATGGGCCAGATCCAACTTACAACCCAGCATTTCGGTGAGTCGCGCACAGCACCTTACCCCGGTTATGCTATCGCCCCCCAGCAGGAAGAAATCGTCCGAGAGCAACAGCCTGTCCTTGCCCAACTCCTGACCCCAGACCAGGGCGATCGTGCGCTCGATGTAAGTGGCTGGCACTTGTTCGGGGTCTTCGCCCCCATGGCCATGGCCCTTCACATCCAATGCTTGGGTCAATGCGCGCTCGTACGCTTCCGAGGTCAACTGGCCACGGCCATCTGCGCCGCCCTGCCAATCGCCTTGCTCCACGATCCGGGCCAATTCCGACCGCTTCACCTTTCCCGTTGCTGTGGTAGGCAACGTCTCCAACGAATAGAAGCGTTTGGGAACTTTGTGCGAGGCCATGCGTTCCTGCATCCACCGCCGAAGGTCATCGACCTGCACCGCATTCGAAACGGGAACGTAGGCCAACGCCACCTCCTCTCCCAACGTGGGGTGCGGTGATGCGAAGGCGGCAACGGCCTTGACACCCGGATGACCTGCAAGCGCCGCCTCCACTTCCTGCGGACTGATCTTCTCCCCACCTCGGTTGATCTCCTCCTTCAAGCGGCCGGTCAGCAGTACGAACCCTTCCGCATCGATCCGGCCCAGATCGCCCGTGCGGAACCACGCACCGAACCAGGACCCATGGTTCACCTCATCTGGTTCAGCATAACCCGTGATCACAACGGGACCTTTCAACACGATCTCGCCAACATTCCCTTGGGGAACTTCTAGGCCATGCTCATCAACGATACGCGCCTCGCAGCCATAAGGCCGACCAAGGGTACCCAACTTTCGCAGTCCGACCACCGGTTGGTTGGCGATCACAGGGGACAAGGCCTCTGTCAAGCCGTACTGTTCAACGACCGGCGCCCCGGTGTTGTGCTCCAACTCCTTGATCAAGGAGGGTGATATAGCAGCTGAAAGTGATCGGACGAAACGTATAGGAGCGTCCTCTTTCAGGTACACATCCTGCTCGTGACAGCGGGAAACATCGAACAGGATAGTCGGTGCGGCGGAGAACCAAGTGGGTTTGAACTCACGCATCCACGACGCATAGAGCCTTCCATCATGACCGGGGGTGCAGATCACCGTACCACCGCTCCATAAGGTGCCTGTGAGGCAGCCGAAGCCATGCATGTGGAAAAGCGGCATCACCTGCAGGATCCTGTCCTCCGACGTCAAGCCTAAGCTCTCGGCCGTATTCTTTGCTTGGGCGCTGATGTTCGCCGTGCGCAACGGCACCCGTTTGGAAGTGCCTGTTGTCCCCGAAGTTCTATGGAGTAAGAGAACATGGTCCTTCTCCGGTGGCACGCAGGGCGCGGAGGACATGACCGTACCGGACAACCGACCCAATGGTCCGCTCGCCGCGAACGGTAATACGTGTAGGCGGATCCCCAAAGAAGTGGCCAACCCGCCCAAAACGGCTTCATGGGTCGGATCACACAGGATCCCTGTGGCACCCATGTGCCTGGCAATAGCCATCAATTCAGCGAAGCCCATTTCCGGATCAATGGGGGTCAGAGATGCTTGCAAGGCCGCCCCAAGCAATGCCATCGCCATTCCCGGACCATTGGCCATAGCTACCAAAAGCACCTCACCCTTATTTACCCCGCGCTCCTTGAACCACTGCTGGATGGTGGCCAGAATGAAGGGCAAGACCCCGTAGCTCAGTTCCCTTCCGTCGATGGAACGCAGCGCTATGCGCGCTGGCTGTAAACGAGCATGCTCGTTCAGTCTTGCGTATAACATGAGCACTATCGGGACGTGGAGAACCTTGTCGGCACATGGCAAATGTCGTGAGCCGGACGGACATGAGCACCACTTTCGTTCACAAAGAGGCAACATCGCGTTGTCGAAGGCCATCTGCCGGCCGAAAGGCTTGGGACGGTTCCGGCACCCTACGTCACAGTTGAACACCAACAAGGAACGGAGCTGCCGCAGCCGGAATCGGTAACTTGCGCGCCAACAGCGCTCCATGCTTGCACTTCCCACGATCACCGATCCCGTTTATGTGCCAAGCGCCCGCCGAACTGCCATGGACCGGTTCTTCCTAAGCCTTATTCGCGATGAAAGAGATCTCCCTTTCACGTACATGACCCTGAAGGTGGCCTTCATCATGATCCCGTTGGCCATCCTGCTATACACTCCCTGGATCACGGGCTGGGTGTGGGGAGTACTTGCACTGATCTATTTCTACCTGAACAACGTCACCTTCAAAGGACCTTTCGGCTTAATGATGCACTGCACCACGCACCGCCCGCTCTATAAAAAGGAATACAACGGGCTCAACTATGTCATTCCGTGGTTGATCGCCCCGTTCTTCGGACAAAGCCCCGAGACCTATCGCGCACACCACGTGGGCATGCACCATACCGAGAACAACTTGGAGGATGACGAGAGCAGCACGATGACCTATCAGCGCGATTCGGTGCGCGGCTTCATCCACTATTATCTCCGGTTCCTGTTCACCGGCATCTATTCGCTTGCGGCATACCTCTTCCAGAAGAAGCGTACCAAACTGTTCGTCGGGGTGATCCGCGGCGAGTTCCTTTTCTTGGCTTTTTGCGCGGCGATGTGCCTCGTGAATTTGCCTGCCACGCTGATCGTGTTCATCATTCCTTTCCTGATCTTCCGCTTGGTGGCGATGGCCGGCAATTGGGTGCAGCACACGTTCATCGATGCGGGGGACCCCGGCCACCATTATAAGAACAGCATAACCTGTATCAATGTAGCCTTCAACCACCGCTGCTGGAACGATGGCTACCACATCAGCCACCACATCGACCCTACCATGCACTGGACGGAACACCCTGCCTTCTTCCAGAAGCACATTATGGAGTTCGCCGAGAACAGGGCCGTGGTCTTTGCTGGCCTCAACTACATGGACGTGTTCTTCAAGCTGATGAAGGACCGCTACGACCTGTTGGCCGACCACTTCGTGGACATCGATGGTAGGTTCAACTCCGATGACGAGGTGATCGCCTTTCTGAGGAGCCGAACGGCCCGGATCCCTAAACGGGATGAGGTTGCTACAGCATTGGCAGCTTGATGGCGCCTGCCCCTCGGTACCCAGCACTACTCGGAAAAGAAAAAGGCGGCATCACCAAGGTCCTGTGACCCGGCAACACCGCCTTCTTGGAACTATCTAGGACCTTCGGAACTACTTATAGAGGTTGCCGAGCATGCCTTTGGCCATGTCGGCCAAAGCGCCTCCGCTTACGACGGACTGTAGGTTCTTGGCATCGCCGCCAACGTATTTGGAAATAAGCTCCGTGATCATGGGTAGCAGCATTGCAGCAACACCGCTGGCCTGCCCTGCATTCAAACCTACGTTGCCGGTGAGCTTGTTCTGAAGCACATTGCCGATGTTGCCCAAAATGCCGTCCGCAGCGCACGTGTTCTTCGCACCACTGAAAAGGTCGAGGACATCATCCAGGCCGAACCCGTCACTACCACCGAGCACGTCCTTTACGCTATCGGCTGCGGCCGCAATAGAACCGGATGCTTGTTCCTGGTCAAGACCGAGTTGGCTCATGAGCTGCGGTGCAGCTTGGCTTTGGAGCGTGGAGAGGATCTGTTCGAGCATGGTATGTTCTGGTCCTACCCTTGGACGCTGAAGTACGTTCGGGTCACTAAGCTGACCAATGATGGAACGGACCCGATGAAAGGATGTTCGCTGCCGTGCTCGATCTTTGACACCACCGGCGGCTATCAAATGCCGGTTCCAATCGCACCACCATGTCCGACGGTTATGTGAAAAGCGAAACGAACGGGGGTATCGCTACGGTTACCTTCCACCATCCAAAAAGCAACAGCCTACCAGGGCATATTCTGCGCGGCATGGCGAAAGCGATCGCGGATGCAGGGCGCGATCCAGCGACACGGGTCGTCGTCCTTCGCAGCGATGGGGAAAAGGCGTTCTGTGCCGGGGCCAGTTTTGATGAACTCGTTGCTATCACCAGCGCAGAACAAGGCCTTGCATTCTTCAGTGGGTTCGCCTTGGTGATCAACGCGATCCGCACGGCACCCGTGCTGGTGATCGGCAGGATACATGCCCACACCGTGGGTGGTGGCGTGGGTCTAGCCTGTGCAGTGGATGTCGCTTATGCGCACGAGAAGGCAAGCGCCCGGCTGAGCGAACTGGCCATCGGCATCGGCCCCTTCGTTGTCGGTCCCGCAGTGGAGCGCAAAGTGGGGAAGGGCGCCTTCGGCCTGCTCTCCGCCTCCCCTGCCCTTCGCCGAGAGGCGGAGTGGTGCGTGCAGCGCGGCATGTATGCCGAGACCTTCCCCACCATGGAAGCATTGGATGCCCGCATCGACGCACATACCAACGAACTCGCCGCATATAGCCCAGAAGCTATGGCTGATCTGAAGAAAGTCATGTGGTCCGGTACCGAGGATTGGGACACCCTGCTGATCGAGCGCGCCAAGATCAGCGGTCGGTTGGTGCTGAGCGACTTCACCCGAGAAGCCATCGCCAGTTTCAAAGCGGCAACGGCCAAAGGCTGACCCTATTTCTATTCACGGGAGCTTCTTCACTGGATCCAATCGAATATCCAGAAAGCTGAGCTTTCGCCAATCGATGTCCATTTCACCCTGAAAGGTCAAGTAGTCTTCCTTGTCGGTACGGATCGATGCCCGGCCTTTCGGTAGTCGGATCACATACATCCCATCGTGATCGGTGATCGAGGCCCAAAGGCTATCACCCATGTGAACTTCAATAGGAACGAACGGCACAGGCTCGCCGTTCGTCGCGTTGACCACATGGCCTATCAGCATGCCGAAGTCACCGCCTCTCTGAGCTTGCCCAAAGGCCGGCACCATAAAAAGGACCAATGGGGTCAGCCATCCGCGAACCATCTTGCGCCGAAATCCAATGGCACTAAGGTAGTGGCGATGGAAGTATCACCGCAACCGGTCAGCGCTGCGCACCAACGCCTCATCGGCCCGAATAGCGCGCTCGGCCAATAAGGTCAAGATCAGCATCAGGACCGGGGCGAAGAACGAAATACCGTAGATGCTCACGACTTCTCCACCTTGCTCCAAATAGCCTTGGAAGGAGGTGTCGGTTATGAAGAGGAAAGCGATAACGCCCAATGTCAGCAGATAGGTACCGCGCAAGAAGCGGATCTGCCGGAGGCGGTCCTTGAACAGGAAGATGATCCCCAGCAGGGCCACACCGACCACCGTGATAACGATGCCCACCGGGATCTTCATGCCCACGTCGGTGAGCTCGATGCCATCGCCGCTGAACAGCCCCGTGGTGCGGAAAACGAACGCCTCCTTCGCCCTTTCATAGGTGGCCACAGGGAATAACCACGTGCTGAAAGCCAAAACCGCCGCGAGGAACAGGAAGAGACTTTGCTTTCGTTGCCACATGATGGGTCCTACCTTGTGTAAGGGTGCGAAAGTAGTGCCGGACCATGTCCAACGCCGTATTGTAGAATTGCCCGTACAGGGTGATTTGCACTTTGAACAGAACCCCGTAACATTGCACCGTCTTCTTTCGGACCGGGGCGAACGTCGAGATGATGGTTTGCCTGCCTTGGGTCCTTCCTTCGACCTTCCTTTCCATCCAGTTCATTCCCTCTGAAGCCCTGCAGGCTTTTTCACCGGACCGCAATGTGGTCCTCGCGTTCCAACCCCACTCCTCGTGTCCATGTATGACCAGACCGCACTAAGCGGCATGAAGCTCTCCGAACTGAAGGAGATCGCTCGCACGCTGAACCTGAAGAAAGCGGATACCCTTCGGAAACAGGACTTGATCACCAAGATCCTGGAGCAACAAGCATCCAAGGCCGATAAGCCCAAACCCATCGGCCCTGCATTCGTAGGAGACGACAAGGATATCGCCGCCATGGCCACCGCCGACGAGGTGGTGCCGGAAGAGGATCCTGAACCCGCTCCGATCCCAGAAGGTGAGGATGACGATGATGAGGATGGCGATGATGCCAACGGCGGGGATGATGGTGATGATGAAGACGATGATGAGGAGGAGGAAGAGGAAAAAGCCGTTGCCGGTACGCCCGAAGCACCCGCTGCACCGGTAGCACGGGATGAGCGCCCTGTGGAGCGGCCACGTAACGAACGCCGCGAAAGGCCTGCACGGGATGACCAACGGTCGCCGAACGCACCGCAAGCAGAGCGTCCGGAAGGTGGACAGGAACGTCGCGAACAAGGCCGCAACGATCGCCGTGATCGCGACAACCGAGATCAATCCCGTCAGCCGAACGATCGTCCACAAGGACAAGATCAGCAGCAACGGCAGGACCGCGATCAACAGCGCGGCGAGCGGAACGACCAGCCTAGACAGGAGCAACAATCCCGTCAAGAAAAGGACCAGAACCAACCTGCACGCGAGCAGCAGCGCGGGAACGATCGCGACCAGCGCCAAGATCGGGACCAGCAGTCCCCGTCTTCGCGCGGACAGGCTGGTGGGAACGATCAGCGCAACGACCGTGACCAGCGTGGGAACGAACAGCGCGGCAATGATCAACGCCAGCAGCAGCCCTCACGAGAGGTGTTCAACTTCGATGCTTTCGTAGAGACCGAGGGCGTCTTGGAGGTGATGCCCGAAGGCTACGGCTTCCTGCGCAGCAGCGACTACAACTACCTGGCATCACCCGATGATGTGTACGTGACGCAACAGCAGGTGAAGCAGTACGGCCTGAAGCTGGGAGACACCGTACACGGCTACGTGCGCCCCCCGCGCGATGGCGACAAGTACTTCCCACTGGTGAAAGTGGATACGATCAACGGCCGCGATCCGGAATGGGTGCGCGACCGTGTGCCGTTCAAGTTCCTTACGCCGCTTTTCCCCGACGAGAAATTCAACCTCGCGGGCAAGGACACGAACATCAGCATGCGCGTGCTGGACCTCTTCGCCCCTATCGTAAAAGGCCAACGTGGATTGATCGTGGCCCAACCGAAAACAGGTAAGACGGTATTGCTGAAGGATGTGGCCAACGCCATCGCTGCGAACCATCCTGAAGCCTACCTGATCGTCCTCCTGATCGATGAACGTCCGGAGGAGGTCACGGACATGGCGCGCAACGTGAACGCCGAAGTGATCGCGAGCACGTTCGATGAGCCCGCATCGCGCCACGTACAAGTGGCCGGCATGGTGTTAGAAAAAGCAAAGGCATTGACGGAGTGCGGTCACGATGTGGTGATCCTGCTCGATTCCATCACACGTCTGGCCCGTGCCTACAACACGGTGCAACCTGCGAGCGGCAAGATCCTCAGCGGTGGTGTGGATGCCAACGCGTTGCAGAAACCCAAACGATTCTTCGGTGCAGCGCGGAAGATCGAGAACGGCGGATCCCTCACGATCCTCGCCACCGCGTTGGTGGATACCGGCAGCAAGATGGACGAGGTGATCTTCGAGGAGTTCAAAGGCACCGGCAACATGGAACTAGTGCTGGATCGCAAGATCAGCAACCGCCGCATCTTCCCTGCGATCGACATCATGAGCAGCGGTACCCGTCGCGACGACCTCCTCCACCACAAGGATGTGTTGCAACGTACTTGGATCCTTCGCAAGCACCTCGCCGACATGAATCCCGTGGAAGCCATGGAGTTCGTGAAGAAGCACATGGAGGGAACGAAGAGCAATGAGGAGTTCCTGGTGAGTATGAATAGTTGAGTTCGGTAGCGCATGACGCTCACATTGCTCACCGCGCTCGCCGTCATCATCGTTCGGCTTACCCTCTTTTACATGGGCCGGCCACCAGAAGGCATGGACTTCATGCTCGTGCATTTCCTGGCCATCGTGACCATCGTGTTCTTCACCGGCCAACGGTTGTTTTCGCAGGATCCCCGCAGCTCGTTCCCCGACCTGATGCGTAACGGTTTCCGGAACACGGCCGTGTATGCGTTGCTGATCGGGATCTTCCTGTGGATGTTCTACAACTTCGTGGACACGCAGGAATTTCCGAGCAAGATCAATGAGCGCGTGGCCGCCGTGATGACCGAGGGCAAGACCGAAACCGAAGCGCGCAAAGGACTTGAAGCGTTCTTCAACCCGTTCAACTATGCGAGCATCACGTTCTTCACGCTGCTGATCGTGGGCGCAGCGAACGCACTGATCATAGGTCTGTTGCACCACAAGGTGCTACGTCGCCTTAGGCGATGAAGGCCTCACTGAGCGCCTGAAGATCAAGCCCGCCGAAGTTGCCGCTGCTCATCATCAGCAGTACGCTCTCTTCCATCCGTCCTTCACGCACTGCTCCCATCACGGCGATGGGGTCGTTCATCACCTGCACATCGGTGCGGGCGAAGGCGCGTTGGATGCGTTCCGGTGGAATGGCGGGCAGGCGTTTCAGTTGCACAGCGTGCGGGTCGTAGAACACGATGGCCCGGTCCGCAGCATCCATGCAACCGGCATACTGGTCCAGGAAATTCTCGCTGAGGCTGCTGTAGGTGTGCAATTCCATGCACGCCACGAGCTGCCTGTGGGGGAACTGCTCGCGCACGGCTTGCACCGTGGCTTTCAACTTGCTCGGGCTGTGTGCGAAATCCTTGAAGACGATCCGCTTTTCATTCCCACCCAAGGGCTCCAAGCGTTTGGCCGCACCGTGGAAACTGGAGATGGCCTTGTAGAACTCGCCATCACCGATCCCCAGGAGATGGCACACATGCCGCGCACCTTCCAAATTCTGCAGGTTGTGCTGTCCGAAGACTTTCAACTGCACATCGCCGTGAGCGGTCTCCAGGGTTGTCGTTCCGTTCTCAATGCGGTACTTGGGGACGTCGTACGGGATGCGTTCGGCTTGCACATCCTTCGCCTCGGAGAGCGTGCGTACTTCGGCATCCTCCCGACAATAGACCAATTTGCCGCCGGGTTCTATCGCATCAATGAACAAGCGGAACTGCTCCACGTAGCTCTCGAAGGTCTTGAACACGTTGATGTGGTCCCAAGCGATACCGCTGATCAGCGCGATGTCCGGCTTATAGAGGTGGAATTTGGGAACAGGCTCCAACGCCGAGGCCAGATACTCATCACCTTCGATAATGGCCACGCTGCTCTTGTCGCTCAGCTTCACCATGCAATCGAAACCATCGAGTTGGGCGCCCACGAGGTAATCGAACTCCACGCCCGCATGCCGCAGCACGTGGACGATCATGCTCGTGATGGTGGTCTTGCCATGGCTACCGCCGATCACCACCCTGGTCTTGTCCTTGGTGCGTTCGTGGAAGTACGACGGATAGCTGAACACCGGGATCCCCAATTCCTGCGCCCGCTTCAGTTCCGGATTGTCGATCCGTGCGTGCATGCCGAGGATGACCGCCGAGATGTCCTTGCTGATCTTGAACGGATCCCAGCCCAACTTGTCGGGCAAGAGGTCCAGGCGTTCCAACCTGCTGCGGCTGGGCTCGAAGATCTCGTCATCACTACCCGTGACATCAAAACCCTGCTGGTGCAACGCAATAGCCAAGTTGTGCATGGCGCTGCCGCCGATAGCGATGAAATGGACCTTGGAGGACATGTAGAGATTCGTTCATGCGGGCATGTCACCGTGAACGTGGCAAAGTTCCCGTTGCCAGTCCACCAAACACATGGGCAATGCAACGATCTTTAACGATGCATTGTGGACGGACCCGTGGGTTCCACAGCGCTCGTTCCGAACTTCGCACCGCACGCAACGAGGAAACAGACCCATTCGCCCATGACCCTCCACCCCATCGATACCGGTTTCTTCAAATTGGACGGCGGCGCCATGTTCGGCGTAGTGCCCAAAACGCTTTGGAGCAAGAGCCATCCGCCGGATGCGAACAACCTCTGTACGTGGGCCATGCGCTGCCTGTTGGTGGAGGACGGCGATCGCTTGATCTTGATCGACAATGGCATCGGCGACAAGCAGGATGCGAAGTTCTTCGGCCACTACGACCTGCACGGTGATGACACCTTGGACCGCTCGCTGAACAAGACGGGCTTCTCGCGAGATCAGGTAACAGATGTGTTCCTGACACACTTGCACTTCGATCATTGCGGTGGAAGTATCGTGCGCCAAGGCGAAAGATTCTCACCTGCGTTCAAGAATGCAACCTACTGGAGCAACTCGTACCACTGGAACTGGGCCACAAAGCCAAATCCACGGGAAAAGGCATCATTCCTCACGGAAAACATACTACCCATCCAGGAAAGTGGACAACTGAAGTTCGTGGGCATCGGGCGGCGCAGTGAGGAGGAGAACGTGTTCTTGCGCGATGTGCTGCCCCGTATGGATGTCTTTCTGGTGAACGGCCATACCGATGCGATGATGATCCCGCATATCAAGTACAACGGGCGCACCGTGGCTTTCATGGCGGATCTGATGCCGAGCATACACCATATTCCATTGCCCTGGGTGATGGCGTATGACACACGACCCTTGTTGACCATGGCGGAGAAAAGCGACTTCCTGAGCGTGGCTGCGGACGAAGACATCGTACTGTTCTTCGAGCACGATGCGCATCATCAGTGTTGTACCGTACAACGCACGGACAAAGGGATCCGGCTGAAGGAGACGTTCCCGCTGAGCGCGCTGGGATAGGACTGCGATCAGTGCTGCACGAGCAACCGCTCCCGGAAAGCACTGGAGGCAGTGGAGAGCACCACGAGGTACATGCCTTCAGGAACTGCTGACAGGTCGACCTCAACGCGTCCTTGGTTCCTTGCTGGATCGACGGCGATCGGCTGGCCGAGTCCGTTGACGAGCATGATTGTGACAGATCCTATGGCTTCGTCATACATCAGTGTGGCACGGTCGAGGCCCGGGTCCGGATAGATCCTGATGACACTTCCGAACAGGGCAAGATACACTGCGACCATATCGGAAATGCTGGAGGCGCCATCGACGTCGGTTTGACAAAGACGATAGTCTAAAGTGCCTGGCAACGGGAGCAGATCTTCGGATGTGTAGCGCAGCTGGGCTTGGCTGTCCAGTGCCCCAGGGACCGTGAGAACAACGGACCAGTCCACACCATCATCACTATGTTCCACCGCGAAATGATCGTTGTTCCGTCCCGATGCGGTCATCCACATCAGATCGATACGCGCACCAACGGGAATGGCTTGGAGAATGACCAATTCGATCGGCAGTATCGCACGGGCGCCGGTAAGGATACCTGTGTTGCGCTGATGCTTCCGCTAAGAGCTAGACCTCCAATGCCACCGGCATCCGCAGAGCAACTCCATCCAAGCACTGCTGAACCGCCTGACGTATAATTCGCGCCGCCACCGCCCGCATTGGTCATGTTCGCGCCCCCGCCGCCACTGAGGATCTTGCCCTGGCGATCGTGGCAGGTTCCCAAAGTTCGCGTTGTCCGCTGTGTTTGCGCCGATCATATTATCCTGCATCTGCATGATGATGACCTGCTTGCCGACAGTAAACCCGCCACCCACTTTTCTGGCCGTGCCCACAGTGAGCGATGCACCGGAAGTTCCTGTGACCTGGGCAAAGCCATTGATGACCTGGGTGCGACCAACAAGCGGCAACAGAATGACCAATAAGCATAAGTATCGTGATCGCATACACTCTTCGTGAGAGCGACTTGAACGAGCGTTCCGGTGTTGGGATTACCGTTGGAACAGGGCTGAACGGATGTTATCCCTCGCCTTGGACCGTCAGCACGAAAGCACCCTGATCCCGCACGTCGTGGACCGGGACGCCGTGTTCGGCAAACCACCGTTTCGCAATGGACCGCGCACCCCATCCCATGTTGCCGATGAGAACGACCTGCTTCGCCCGAATGGACGACCGTTCCAATTCCTCTGCACCGAGATACCGGATATCGTGCAAGACGAGAACGTCGCATTCATCTTTGTCCTTTGGCGCTTCCTTCAACTCGGATCCGGATGCGAAGCGCACATCAACTCCATCTGCGCACCATCGATCAGCGCCCAAGAACGTATCACCATATCGCTGGATGGCTTTAGCACTAAGACTTGTTGTGGCAACCATTTCGGCAACGTTCAGTCCCATAGAGCGTTGATGGCGGTCCAGCTTCTTCCGCATCCAGGCATCGTCGTTGGAGACATCATCATCGCTCAAGACCACATGCGAACGGCCGACGGTCATGGCGGCTTGCAGGGCCTTGCGATCGTCGTACACGGTAAAGGTGACACGTTCATGGGCACCGCGGATATGCATTACCCAACCGACGAGCAACAGCGCCACCGCGGCCAGTGCAAGACGTGCCGCCGGCCGCCAACGCCACATCAGCCATGCTGCTACAGCCATGACAAGAACGTAGAGCAAGAGCATATCAACGGCTCCGACACGTATCGCCGGATATGCTCCGGGAAGACCTGCGAAAAAGCTGGTCACGCGATCCACGATCATCAAGAGCATGGTCAGTAGCGATGCCAATAGCGGACCAAGCAATGGGACACGATACAGTGCGAGCAGAGCAACTGCTCCATAAACCGCGAAGCCAGCTGCGGTGACCACGACCAGGTTGGCCGGCAGGAACCAGACGGGGAACGCTTGGAAAAGGAAGAGCGATAGTGGCGTTGTAAGTAGTTGAGCGGCAACGGACATCACGGACAGGGTCCAGATGTGGCTTACCCACCTGTTGTTCGGGACCCACGATCGCACCAATGGTCCATGGAAGAGAATAATGCCCATGACCGCGAGGAACGAAAGTTGGAAGCCGATCTCGATCAGCATGTGCGGGTCCCAGACCAAGAGCAGAAAAGCTGCAGTGAACAGGCTGTTCAATGGATCGGCACGGCGTGCGCTCATACCCGCCACGGTGAACAGGCTGAACATGATCGTTGCCCTTAACACGCTTGGACATGCACCGGTCAGCCCCGCATAACACCACAGCGCAAGTAGCACAAGCACCCCTCGCCCGATCCGTGCTTGACGGCCGCCGCCCCACCAGCCCAACATGAACAAGAGGATGGCGTAGATGAAGCCGACGTGGGTGCCACTGACAGCGAGAACGTGGATCGTCCCGCTTCGAACGAAGGCGTCCTTCTGATCGCTATCCAACTCATCGCGCAGCCCGAGCACCAAAGCTTTCACCAAAGCGCGCTCGCGGAAGGGCAATCCACTTTGCTCCAACCAACGCGATACTCGTTGCCGAGTGCCTTCGAAGAGATCCGTCCAACGCCAGCCGTGGCCGACCACCGACCACTGGCCAAGCCCTGCGAAACATTCGTGGTACATGCCTCGCGAGGCAGCCCAAGAACGCCGATCGAAACCACCGGGGTCGGGGATACGCGTGATCGGTTCCAGCCGTGTACGGATGACCAATTCGTCACCTGCCACCGGATCGGTACCAGCACCGTTGCGCATCAAAGTGACCATCGCTTTAGCGATGCGTGGATCAAGCGAACCAGCTTGATGAACGCCAAGGACATCGGCATCGGCCCGCACAACTTTCTCAGTGATGCCGTTGATCGCCGTAAGTCGTACAGCCCAGACCTGCTCGACGGACCCATCCCGCGAAGCGTGCAGCGGATGTGACATTGGATCTCGGATCGTTTGCCAGAACAATCCGAACACGAAGCACCATAGACCGACGATCGGCCCACGTTGCCAGCGCACATCCCGGCCCGCAGGTAGCACCAGGATCAGCAACGTAGCAGCGGAAACCATGCCGAGCATGACCACTGCTATCCGCAGCTCCGGCGTATGCCACAACGCCACGGACAACCCAGCTACGAAAGGCACTGCCAAACGCAGCATCGGTGCCCGCGCCACGGCGCTCCAAGCGGCTGATATCTCCTGCTTCGCCATCGGTCCATCGGAAAAGGTAGTCCTTCGGACCGGAACACCGTACGGTCTACGCCTCGGACCCTTGGTCGAAAGCGCTGTTCGTTTCATCTGCCCAACACACTCCCCGAACGTTCCAATGATCCTTCATTCGATTCTTTTGACCCTCCCGATCATCGCTTCCCTTGCCGGAAACCGTGGAAGAACATCATGTGGTGGCATGCGGCAGGGGCTGCACTTGAGCCACTGGGCTTGCTGCCCTGACTTCCATCCAAGCAGCACCAACAGCCCGAAGCTCGAATCGGACAAGGTGCTCAAGCCCTATCGAATACTCTTCGCCCCAGCGGACGCAGGACGATCGCTATCTCATATCACCTCCAACATCAGGCACTTCAGATAATGTGTTTCGGGAATGCCCCACAGGATCGGGTGATCCGGCGGTTGCGTTCCGTAATACACTTCGCGTACCCTTCTACCGGCATCACGAGCAGCCTCGGCCAACATCTTGCGAAAGAGATCGGGCGTCATGTGCTGTGAACACGAACAGGTCATTAGGAAACCGCCGTTGGTGATGCTCTTCAACGCGCGCAGGTTGATCTCCTTGTAGCCCCGATAGGCGTTGTCGATTGCGCCGCGGCTCTTCGCGAATGCCGGTGGATCCAACACGATCACGTCCCACTGCTTGCCGGTGCGGCTTGCTTCGGTGAGGAAGTCGAACACGTTGGCCACCTTGAACGTGCAGTTCTTCAAACTATTCAACTCGGCGTTGCGTGTTGCTTGCGTCACGGCCGATTCACTTATGTCCAAGCCGAGCACCGCTTCGGCACCATAGTGGGCTGCGTGCAATCCGAAGCCACCCGTGTGCGTGAAACAATCCAGCACCCGCTGCCCCTTGCTGATCTGCGCCATAGCCGCGTGGTTGCGCACTTGGTCAAGAAAGTGACCTGTCTTCTGGCCACCTGCCACATCGACGTGAATTTCCAACCCGTTCTCGTCGATCACGAGATCCGTTGCGAAAGGTTTTCCCGCGAAGCCCTTGTTCAGTTCAAGTCCTTCCTTCTCGCGGACCAGCACATCGTTACGCAGGTATATACCCTTCGGCTGGATCGCTTGCGTCAGTGCATCGAGCACGATGTCCTTCCACCGTTCCATGCCGAGTGTGAGGAACTGAACGGAAAGAACATCGTTGAACTTGTCCACGATCAAGCCAGGCAGCATATCCGCTTCGCTGAAGATCACACGGCACGATCCGGTGTAGCCTAGGCGCTGGCGGTACTTCCAAGCCCGTGTGATACGCGCTGTGATGAACTCCGTATTGACCTTCTCCTCCACATGCGGCGTCAGCATACGCACCCGGATCAGCGATGCCGGATTTATGTAGCCCTGCCCGAGTGGACGCCGCTTGGCATCGTACACTTGGACGATATCACCCGCAACATAGGTCCCTTCCTCGTGCGCTATCTGGTTGCCGAATACCCACGGGTGCCCGCGCAGGATGCGGTCCTGCGTATCGTTGATCGTGAGCTTTGCCTGTGCCATGGCCGCGAAGGTAGCCGTGTGATCGACTACGGATGTGCAGGCCACCATATACACGGGTCCGCGCCGCTACTTTCGCACGACCATGATCACGAACAACGGACCCGCCCTGAAGCGCGCACAACTGCTGCGCTTCCTCGGAAAACTGGGTCAGGCCGAACTGAACGCGGGCAATGCGGTGTCCCTTGTGGAGCGTGATCTCGCGTCCATAGCCAAGATCAACGGCGATACCGGTGTGCAGGTCTTCGTGTTGCCGACCGTGCTTTTCCTGAAATGGGAAAGTGGCGATGAACACCAAGTGGATATGGCGCACGGTGCCTACCGCATTGCGCCGCTGCGGTTCGATCAGATAGAAGAAGTACTGACCATTGCGCGGTCTGCAAGCAAGGGAGAACTAACGCCCGAAGATGGACTGCTCCGTCTTGATGCCATGTGGCGAACACCTCATTATTATGGTGATGTCGGGTACGTGTGCGGTTATCTCATGACCACACTGGGGGTCGCCGTAATGCTCCGTCCATCGTTGAACAGCCTGTGGATCACGGTTGTGATGGCACTGGTCTGCGCCATATTCCTAGTGGCCGCAAGAAGAAGACCGTCCTGGTCCGCTGTGTTGCCCGTGGTGGTCTCCTTCCTTTTGAGCGCCGGCGTTTCCATCGGCTATCGCTTCGGGCTGAAGGAACCACCGATGAGCCTGCTGATCCCGCCATTGATCACCTTCCTGCCCGGCATGATGCTCACGGTCTCCGTGATCGAACTGGCATACAACAGCATCATCTCCGGTGCCAGTCGAATGGTCGCTGGTTTCACTCGTCTCGTGTTGCTGGCGTTCGGTATCATCGGTGGCTTCAAGGCGTTCGAGAACGGGCCGCTTCCCGCCCTTGTCCCCAGCGATCGTATCGGACCGTTCTGGCCATGGTTGGGGTTGGTCATCTTTACGCTCGGTCTCCATATCTACCAGAGCAGCAAACGCCGATCATTGGGTTGGATGCTGATCACCGCCGGTGCGGCCTATGCTGGTCAGACATTTTCAGGACTCTTTATCCAAGGCGCATCAACGGCATTCTTCGGTGCAGCACTCATGACGATCGCTGCCTTGGTGATCGAGTTCCGTTTCAAGGGTCCCCCGGCCATCGTGACCTTCCTGCCGGGTTTCTGGCTACTCGCACCGGGATCCTTCGGATTGATCAGCGTAACGAGTATCGCTTCGGGCATGGATACCGGTGCCGATGTGTTCACATTGCTCTTTTCGTTGACCGGGATCGCAACAGGCTGTTTGATCGGGGCCTTCGCATACAACGCCTTGTTACATCCGCGGAAAACGACGTGGTGGCGCGTGCCCGAATTCTGAACGCTCTATTTACCGCGTGGCCCTGCGATCGCAGGCACCGCCTCTTCTTCTCGGAAGAAGTCCATGGTGGTCACGTCCACAAGATGTACATCTGTGTAGTAGTGGTGCAGGATGTCGGTGTAGCTCTTCCCTTCGCGCGCCATGCGCATGGCACCTTCCTGGCAAAGGCCCACACCGTGTCCGAAGCCTCTTCCCTGCAACATTACCGAGTCGCCTAAGGTCTTCACGGAGAAGTAGGTGGAATTCAACTTGAGGTCTTCGCGCACATGCTTCAGCGGAACTAGCGGATAGGTGTTGGCCAAATACATGTCGCGACAAGAGGGGTCATAGTTCATCAACGCTGCGAAGTGCCCCGTATCCGTGCTCTTGACGCCGAAACGGCGTTCCAGATATCCCACCCATTCCTTGCGCGTGTAGGTCTTTGTCCAGTTGGCGTGCGGGGCATTGCGGCAATACGGATCCATAGTGGCTCGCAAGTAGGGCTCGCGCTTGGTCCAGAGGTCCTCTGCGTTCAGGGTCTCGCCACCGCAGTTGCTGTGGAACAATGCATGGATCAACTTGATGCCCGGATCCACCATCACCATGGAGCGGGTGGCCGTGACAGCTTGAAGTATGCTGTCCTGCTTGCATATGCCATGGTATACTTGGCAGTGAACAGCATCGCATAGGTCGAAGCCATCCGGCGCGTGCTTGCGGTGGTTGCACAACGCATAGGTGCGACAACTCACGCTTTGCAATTTGTAGTACTCAGCATGGTGCTCCTTGCCTGCTTCGGCCTGCACCACACCAGCGGTGTACGCTTCGATAGGTACGGCGTTCGTGAGGTGCAGCCCCCCCCCTTCCAACGAGATGTCCAGCGATCCTGGATAGGTGCGCTCCGGCATCTTGCCGTTCACCAAACGCATGCGGAAGCCACTGGTCTCGTTGCGGGGCACCACTTCGATGCGGCGTTTTGCGGTGATCGAAAGCCCCAAGGACTTCGCGGTGATCGTGCGTCCGGATACCTCGATGCGCAGACCGTCGTTCACTTGTATCTCGCCTTTGCGTTCTCCATCGGCGAAGACGGTGCAGGTCCCTTTTGCGCTCATCACCAGAAGGCTGCTGATCGTCTTGTCACGCAGAATGCCGATCCGCAGCACTCGCTCTTGGGCCAGCACGGACAAGGACAGCAGAAATGGGAGAAGGAACGCGGTAAGGCGCATTTCGGAGGCGAAAGTACCGGGCCGTTGGTGGCCCCTACGCCCGGCCGTCCGGACTTTTCCACACCGCAGAAGCCACCTTCGCGGAAGCGCCCGGCCCACCTAGTGTTGCGCGCAATTGGCCAAGGTCATTTTCCATCGCCGAACGGTAGGGACCCACATTCATGATGCGCTCCAACTCAGCGGAAAGAGCAGGAACGTTCAGGTCCTGCTGGATCAGCTCCCGCACGACCTCGCGGCCCATGATGAGGTTGACCAAGCTGATGAACTTGATGTCCACCAACCGTTTCGCGATCCACACATTGAGGGCGCTGCCGCTGTAGCAGACCACCTCAGGCACACCGAACAAGGCCGTTTCCAGTGTTGCCGTGCCGCTGGTGACCAACGCCCCTGTCGCCGTGCGCAACAGGTCGTAGGTCCGACCCTTTAGCACCGTGATAGCGCTACCACGAAGACCTTCCGAATAAAGACTGTCCGGAACGGAGGGTGCGGCGGCGAGAACAAAGCGAAACACCGGATAACGCTGTGCTACCTGGACCATCAAAGGCAACATGCGGGCGATCTCTTGGTGTCGGCTGCCCGGCAACAAAGCCACGACCGGTCGATCATCGGCCCCGGGCAAGGGTGTCAAAGGGGTCCTCCCTTCCTGCTCGATGGCATCCAACAACGGATGGCCCACGAACTCCACGTCCATCCCATACTTCGCATACCACTCCTTCTCGAACGGGAGGATCACATACATACGGTCCACCACTTTCTTGATGGTGTGTACGCGGCCCTTCTTCCAGGCCCAAACTTGCGGACTGATATAGTAATGCACGGGAATGCCCTTCCCGTGAGCCCACTCGGCGATACGGAGATTGAACCCAGGATAGTCGATCAGGACCAATGCATCGGGCTTGAATTCCTCGATGTCCTTTTTACACGTGTCGATGTTCCGCAGGATGCTGCGAAGGTTCATGATCACTTGGGTGAAGCCCATGAACGCCAATTCCCTGTAGTGCTTTACCACCTCGGCACCGGCTGCGGCCATGCGATCACCACCCCACGCCCGAATTCTGAGTTCAGAATGGTGGGTGCTGGGGGGGCGGGGCGACGAACCCGCTGGCGACGCAGCCTCGGAGACGGACGCACCACTCACGTTGAAAAGCTCTCGAACAAGATTCCCCCCGTGCAGGTCGCCGCTCGCTTCACCCGCTATGATGTATATACGTTTCGGCATATCAGATCCAACCCATCTTGGCCAGTTCGTCCATGATGATCACCGGTACGATGTACAGACCATATATCATCATCGCGAAGATGACGCCACGCATGGCCTTGGGTTTGCCCATACGGTCCAAGGCGAAGAAGAGGAACGCATCCGCTATGAGGCTGATGCTCACGATGCGTGTTCGGAACTCGGAGGTGCCTAGGAACAGGTCATTCACGAACCAACCGATGTCATGCCAAGGCTTGATCGCGGTGACGTACATACCACCGTATGCGAAGAAACCCAAGACCGGTGCCAACAAACCCAGCACAAGTCCCGCGCTGATGCTATCCCAGCGCATTGTCCCAGGTGTTCAACCCCGCGATGGCGTGGTGCGCGGTCATGTCGAATTGCACGGGAACTATGCTCACGTAGCGGTTGTTCACGGCCCACACATCGGTGTCCTCGCCGTGGTCCTCGCTCTTGAATTCGCCACGTAGCCAGTAATATTCCTTCTTCCCCGGATCGAGTCGCGTTTCGAACTCATCCTCCCAATTCGCTTTGGCTTGTCGGCATACGCGCATTCCTTTCAATGCAGCGCCATCGCTTTGCGGAACGTTCACATTGAGGCAGGTTCCAGAGGCCATCCCGTGTTTCAACGTATTGCCCACGACAGTGCGGATCACAGGACGCACATGGGCGAAGTCGGCCTCTATCGCATGGTCCATCAAGCTGAAGCCGATGCTGGGAATACCTTCCATCGCGCCTTCCACGGCTGCGCTCATGGTGCCGCTGTAGAGTACATTGATGCTGATGTTGGCCCCGTGGTTCACACCGCTGACGAGCAGGTCCGGCTTGCTACCGCCGAGCAGCTTGTAGATCGCCAGCTTCACACAATCCACAGGCGTTCCGCTGCAGCTCCAGGCTTCGACGCCCTCCATCATCTCCACCTTGTGCAGGCGCAGAAAGCTGTGGATCGTGATCGCGTGCCCCATGGCGCTCTGCGGCTTATCCGGTGCTACGACCATCACGCGGCCGAACCCTCTCATCTCCTCCGCCAAGGCACGGATGCCCGGTGCGAAGATGCCGTCGTCATTGGTAACTAGGATCAAAGGGCGGTCGTTGCGCATCGGGCGGTAAAGCTATCCTATCAATACGTTTGTGGAGGGAATGTGGAAATGTAGGAAGGTGGAAATGTGGCTATCGACCCTTTGCTCATCTCCACTTTTTTACATTCCAACTGAAGGACAATAGTGTGCACATGGCCGGTACGATCGCACCGAAACACATTTCCACATTCCTCATCACCTTTACGCACATGAAGAAACCGATCTTCCCGCCCAACGCTGCAAAGCCGCTCGCACCCTATACCCCTGCAATCGAAAAGGGTGACGTCGTTTACCTCAGTGGGCAGATCGCCTTGGACGAACACGGCAACCTGCACATGGACGATATCGCGACCGAAACGCGCAAGGTGATGGACAACATCGGCAACCTGCTCAGCGCCGCCGGATTGGACCACAGCCACCTCGTAAAAGTGACGATCTTCCTGAGCGACATGGCCCATTACGCAGCCGTGAACCAGGTGTATGGCACCTACTTCACCGATGTGCCTCCGGCGCGCGAAGCCGTTGCTGTGAAGGGGCTACCACGCGGAGTGAACGTGGAGATCAGTGGGATCGCCTGCCGATAGGTTCACTTCAAGAAACCACCGTCGATCACGAGCATCTTGACCGGACCAACTGTCCGGGAGCGATGTGAACTGAGGCCATCGGAGACCGCGTAGAACATCCCGGCCTTCATCACCGTCGTGGCACCATCCTTCAGTTCGTTGATGAGTTCGCCTTCCAATACGAAGACAAGATGCCCTAGCTCGCACCAGTGGTCCGCGAGGTAGTTCGCTGAATAATCGAGCATGCGGATGCGCAGGTCTCCGTGTTGCTGGATGCGCATGGTGGCCGTGCCTGTTGCACCTTGGACGACAGTCTTTGGGACCTTTTCCCACTCGGTGATCTGAAAGGGAATGGGTGTACTCATCTGTATTTCTTGAAATCCATGGGGTAGTTATGCTCCTACAGCGATCAAGGATCGAAACACTCGCTTTTGTCCGGCATACACAAGGTCAAAGATCACTATGGCCTCATGCTTCAGTGACAGCACTGGATCAAAAGCCCAAAGGACCCTGACGGCTGGACCACCGTTCAAGGCTCCGGGACTTGGGTTCGCCCAGCTACTGCTTGATGAACCGAACGGCATATGTCATTCCCCTTCTATCGAATGCTTGTACAATATACGGACCGGGAGCAAGGAAGGCAACATCCAGATCGAGGATGGTGCCGGCGGACCGCCGTTGCAGCACGACACGGCCATCCATGGAAAGCACGGAGATGATCGCCCCTTCCCCAGGAATCGTGACCCGCAAGCTGGTCGTTGCCGGATTCGGTGCCAGCCCGATCGGCATAAGGTCCGATCCATTGATGCCAACACTGAATTCCGCGATGAGCTCTGCCGTGTTGGTCCGTACGGTCGGGTTGAAGTCGAAGAAAATGTCAGCTGCGTTCAAAAGCGCCTCCCCCGGCTGCAGCCCGTTCACTGGTTTCAACCGATAGCTTACGAACCCATGGCTGGCAGGCTCGTTCGCACCGCTATCGGGCAGGTTGATGTTCGGGAGGTCGAACCGGAGCGTATGGTCCTCCAAGAGACTGGGCTGCATCGCATGCGAAGCGCCGAGCAACTGGAACGAGGTCATATCGTACCGTTCGGAGATCGTGTCGAGAATGTATATGTTCAAGGCTTCCGCGTTGCCGACGTTCTGGAAATGGATCGTGCGATCGACATGACTATCCACATCGATGAAGTACACATCCTCGGCACCGGAACTGGTGACCGAATGCTTCTCGTTCGGATCGGAAGCGTTGACGATAATTCGCGTGATGCCGCTCGAGTCATTGCCCGGATCGCTATCCATGGCTTGACCCACCGTGGCCGTGGCACTAACGACCACGCCGAGCAACAGCGGATCAGGCGGTACTTGGAGGTACACGTTGTAAGTGGCCACTCCGAATGGTTGTAGCGACGGAATGGTCCAATGCACCTCGCCCGGCAAGGTAGCGATCGGCGATCCTGATGCCGTGATCAAGGTGAGGAGATCATCATACATGAGGTCAACGGACACATCGGTCATGGTGAAAGGCGACTCGTTGTGGGCTTGCACCGTGTAGTTCGTGGCAACTCCGACACGATGCGTGTTAGCCCACATGTAGGCCCTCACATCCGGTCCGGTCAGAGGGGTCTCCGCGACATCAATGGTCACCGTTGGCGCACCCACGGATAAGTTGAACGGCGCGGGGAACGGGCTGAGGCAGTCGGCCGAATAACCGGTGAAGGCATCACCCAGGGTGGAGTTCCCGAAAATGAGGCCCACTTGGTAATCGCCAATAGAGTTGGTGAGCATGGTACGGTTGCCCGGTTGGGCCACGAGGATACGATGCGGAATACCCGGCTCAGCTCCATTCTGTAGGCAACTACCATCGAGGTCGGCGTACACCCGGCCACTCAGCGTTCCACAAACGGTGGGGTCCTGCACGACATCCAAGACATGGACCATTGAACACCATTCATCAGCGCCAACAACACCGTATGCAACGGTGCCGGGCGACAGGCCGGACAGGGTGAGCACATTGCCGAACCAATTCAAGGTTGCTAGGCCTGAGTACAGGACAGCCGTTACGATAGGCTGATCGAAGGTGACGGTGGCTACACCTTGCTGGAGCCCGAGGCAGGCTCCTGACATGGTCTGTGAAACGATCCGCGGCGTAACGCCATCCAACACCGCGATGTTCGTGAAACTTGACGAACAACCATTGGCGTCCGAAACGGTCACATCGTAGGTATTCCCTGAGCACATTCCTGTCACTTGGGCATACCCGAAGGTGGCGGTACCCGTAGCACCCGAACTGGCCGTGACCGTGTATGTTGCGGCTCCACCGAGCGGCCCTTAAAGTGTCCAGCTACCCGTGCATGCCCCATCACATGAGTGACCGACGGCATTGCTTGAACTGCTGGGCACAAGCAACTCCGTGGTGCTGCCCACCGTGGCGGGGATCGTGGTTTCATCACCGTTACCGTCTGTTACGGTGATGGAATACGAACCAGCGCACAGTCCGCAGGCATAAGGAGTGCCCTGACCAGTGGGTGGTGATGGGGTCCACAAGAACGTATAGGGTGCAGATCCACCGGTCGCGTTCCAGTGAATGCAACCGGTGCAATTAGCGCAGGCATCGTCATATACGGTGGAAGTCACAGTGATCTGTGCGGATACGTCCAACGCGAGAAGGGCCAGGATTAGTTGTAAGAGGTGGCGCATGGTGAGCGGATCAGTTGGAGAAAGAACGAACTTAACATGACGCAACCCCGAATGTGCCGACCGAAGGACCGACGCATCAACACCAGATGGTCAGGCGCCTCGAACTAGGGCAATGTGCGCCACCTGGCTGCACTAGAACTCAGGTCCCTGCAGATCATGCCAGCCATCGAGCATTTAAAAGCGTTGAAGAGCGATCACTATAAGTGGCCAAATATGGCTTTGAAATGGCATATTTGGCCACTTATATATCTTCGAACAAGGCATCCATCTCCAGTTCGTTCTGCACCAGTTGGGTGCTGTACGCATTGCCTTCCACGCCGTAGGTGGTAACGAAGGTGACGAATACGCTCTTGCGTGTGCGGGTCTTTGAAGTGAAGGCGCGCACCTTGGCGGCGAGCCCGGCCGCGTACTTCTTGTCGATGCGGAACGGGGTGGCGCTGAACTTCATCTCGCACAGGTTGATCACGTTGTCGTCGCGATCGATGAGCAGGTCCACCTGCGCACCACTCTCATCGCCCTTGCCGATCCAGCTGCCTTCCACGGAGCGGATGCCGCCGATCCGGAGCGCCTCCTTGATCTCCTCCACATGCTTCATGCAGATGGTCTCGAAAGCGAATCCCGCCCATGCGCGATGCGCGGGTGTGGTGCTCAGCTTCGACCAGACACCCCTTTGGGCGGGTTTGCTGCCTTCGATGTAGCGCAGGTAGAACTGCGTGTACTCGTCCGTTACCCGGTATAGCGGATCCTTCTTGCCATCGTAGGGCGTGTAGTGTTCGATGAAGCCCGACTGCTCGAGTTCGGTGAGCGTGGCGGTGAGGCGGCCGCCGCTGGCCAGCTTGCCGTGCTTGGCGATAGCATTGCGTGTGAGTCCGCGTCGCACCGACGACAAGGCCCTCACCACGGACTCGTGGTTCGCGGAGTGCTCGAAGAGCGAGGCGAACACATTGCCGAACTCGCCACGCAGGTAGCCGTTGCGGTCGAAGCAGAGCCGGTCGATGGCCTGGGCCACGCTTTCGCCCGCTTCCACCAGCTGCAGGTAGTGCGGCACACCGCCAAGGGCCATGTACAGTTGGAGGATGTCATAGCGCGTCAGGCGCACCTTGTTGCGTTGCAGGAGCAATTCGGTCTCTCGCAGGTTGAAGGGGGCCAACCGGATGCGCTGGGTAACGCGGTTGTGCAGGCCGCCCTTGTCGTTGATCACCTTCCTGATCATGTACGCGGCCGCCGATCCGCAGATCACCACCACCAGGTCATCGCGTTTGCTGGCGTAGCTGTTCCACCAATTGCTGAAGGCCGGCAGGAAGCGCGAGCGGCGGCTGTCCAGCCAAGGGAACTCATCGATGAAGACGACCTTCTTCGCCGCTTTTGACTTACGGCGGGTCCCTTTGGCGGAACTGGTCGCAGGGCTGTCGAGGTATTCGGAGAGCTGCGCGAAGGCCTCCATCCAATCGCTCGGTACGGGCGGTTTGTTGCGCTTGGCGGAAAGGGCCATGTAGAAGTTCCGCAACTGATCCTTAAGGGTGCCCTTATACATGCCGGACCACTCCAGCCGGATATGGTACCTGTACAGGTTGCGCACAAGGAACGTCTTGCCGATCCTGCGCCTCCCGAACAGTGCGATCAGCTCCGATCGCGGCGTGCGCAAAGCCCGCAGCAGCATCTCGCGCTCCTCCTTCCGACCTATGATGTCCGTTGGTGGGTGCATTCTATAAGTGGCCAAATGTAGGTTTAAACGCCACATTTGGCCACTTATAGAGTTTCATGCAGGACCGTGTGGAACAAGACCATAAGCCGAAGCACAAGGCAGCGGACCTTCCGCTCATTGCCCCTTCATCTCCCCTGCCCCGATCTGTTTCCGCTCCATCTGCATGGGGTTGGGGCGGTTCCGTTCCTGTTCCCTGAAAACATCGAAACGGGTAGGGACCATGCGTGGTGGCCAGCTATTGTTGTTGAGGTCGCAATCCGCGGTTTCGAGGAAGGGATCGAGGGTGACGCTCTTAACCTCCTTGCGTTTCACGAAGACCTTGCTCACTTCATCGCTGGTCCTCCAGATCTCTGCAGGGATGCGGTCCGTCTCCTTGGTGCCATCGGCATATTCCCATTCCAGGATCACGGGCATCACCAGTCCACCGATGTTCTTGAAGGAGAGTTCGTAGAGATGTAGTTCTTCATTGAGCAGCGCTGCGTCTTCAGGCTTCAGGTCCTTCTTCCACTTCTCGAATTCGGCCATCTGCTCTTCCGTGGCCGTCAATGGATCGTATCGGTTGTAGAAGTCGTTGGTGCTGGGATCGCGCTCCACCATTACCTGCGGCACTGCGGTCTTGTTGCGCTCCTTGCTGAGATCGGTCACTTCTCGTGACTTATCGTCCCGCTTCAACTTTTCGGCTTGCTGCGGATCGCGTGGATCCATGCGTTTGTACTTCAGGTTCGTTAGGCCGATGTCCACATGGTCCGTGGTGTAGAACCAGCCACGCCAGAACCAATCGAGGTCCACGCCGCTCGCATCCTCCATGGTGCGGAAGAAATCGGCGGGCGTGGGATGCTTGAATTTCCAGCGTTCGCAATAGGTCTTGAATGCGTGATCGAAGATCTCACGGCCCATGACGGTCTCGCGCAAGATGTTGAGCGCTGTGGCGGGTTTGCCATAGGCGTTGTTCCCGAACTGTGTGATACTCTCGCTATTCGTCATGATGGGTTCGATCTTCGCCTTCACCTGGTCCGGCGCAGCGTTGACATCGCCCTTCATGTAGTCCACGATGTTGCGTGGCTTGCCACGCCAGCTAGGATAATCCCGGTCCCACTCCTGCTCAGTGAGGTATTGTACGAAGGTGTTGAGGCCCTCATCCATCCACGTCCACTGGCGCTCATCACTGTTGATGATCATGGGGAAGAAGTTGTGGCCCACCTCGTGGGTGATCACACCGATCATGCCGTACTTGGCGCGCTCGCTGTATGTACCATCTGCTTCCGGACGACCACCGTTGAAGCAGATCATCGGGTATTCCATGCCGATGTTCCTCGTGTGTATACTCTGCGCCACCGGATAGATATAGTCGCAGGTGTATTTGCTGTAGGTCTTGATCGTGTGCGCCACCACTTTCGTGCTGTATTGCTCCCAAAGCGGATTTCCTTCCTTCGGGTAGAAGCTCATGCACAACACGTTCGTCACCTTCGGCGAAGTACCCACGGGTTGGTTCATGCCGTCCCAGATGAACTTGCGGCTGCTGGCGAAGGCGACGTCGCGCACGTTGGTGGCCTTGTACGTCCACGTCTTCTTGCCCAACCCCTTCTTCGCTTCGGCGCTCTTCGCCTCGTTCGTCTTCGCTTCATCCTGCGTTACAACGAAGACCGGTGCCGTTGCCGTTCGTGCTTTCGCCAATCGGCCGCGCTGTTCGGTGGTGAGCACTGCGCTCTCGTTCTGCAAGACGCCGGTGGATGCCACCACGTGATCATTGGGCACGGTAATGCTGAGCGTATAGTCGCCGAAGTCGAGCGTGAATTCACCCGAGCCCAGGAATTGCTTGTGCATCCAGCCGCTGTAGTCCATGTAGGCGGCCATGCGCGGATAGAACTGTGCGATGGTGTAGATGTAGTTGTCCTCTTCAGCAAAATGCTCGTAGCCACCACGGCCACCTACCTTCATCCGGTCGTTGATCAAGTTCCACCACTCCACCTTGAAGACGAACGTTGCGCCGGGTGCCAATGGCTTGGGCAGGTCCACACGCATCATGGTCTTGTTGATGGTGTAGGTCAATTTGCCCCCATTGGCATCGGTGACGGATGTGATCCTATATCCACCATCGAAGACATTCACCCATCTGCCTAGGTCGTTGAGACTGAGGCTGTCGCCGATAGTACTGGTGCGAATACTGTTCGCGTCGCTCCCCGGTTCGTAGATGTTCTGGTCCAGCTGTAGCCATAGGTAATCCAACTTGTCCGGGCTCTGATTGTGGTAGGTGATGGTCTCTGTGCCGGTCAGCTTTGGCGTTTGTCCGCTCTCATCGATCTCGACACTGATAACGTAATCGGCCTTCATTTGCCAATACGCATGACCCGGCGCACCGCTGGCCGTGCGTTGCTCATTGGGCGTGGGCAGTTCCTGGTCCAGCTGGCGGAACTTGTCGCGGCCGTACCGGGGAGAATCTTGGGCGGAAACGCTACAAATAGTGAGAACGGCGAGAGCAGAGAGTGCGTGCTTCTGAGGCATGCCGCGAAGGTAGCAGCGCGGATGGACAGGTCCGGACCATTGCTCCCTGCACATCGCACTATCTTGGAGCCGGAACCATGTGCATTCTCAGGCACCGTCGGTCGGCGTCGCTCCGTCCCTATCGCATACCCTCATCCATTCGAACATGACCATAAGGACCAGTGCCGTTCTCCTGATCGCCTTCTCCGGCAAGTTGTTCGCACAGACCAGCACCAGCGACTGCGACGGGGCCATCGTGCTGTGCGGCGGGATCTACACGGAAGACACCGCTCCACCAGGTACAGGGAATGTGTATGAGTTCACCGGTACGTGTAATGCGAGCTTGGAGACCATGAGCCTGTGGTACACCTTCACGGTGCAAGCCGACGGTGATCTCAGCTTCGTGCTGGACCCCGCCAATGATGCGGATGATTATGACTGGGGATTGTTCAACATAACGAACGGAGGCTGCCCTGGCATCAATGCACAGGATGGTACTTCTCCCGAGGTGAACTGCAGTTCCTATGGATCCTTGGTGGTGGGGAACGGGCCAACTGGGATCTCAACGGCCAATGGAGGCACCGGTATCTCCAACGGACCAGGCGATACCAACGGGCCGGCCTTCAATGCAGACCTGCCTGTGCAGGTCGGGCAGACGTACGCTTTGGTGGTCATGAACTGGTCCGGCAGCCCGGACGGCTACACCATCGACTTCACGCAAAGCACGGCCTCTATCTACGACCAGACGCCACCTGTTCCGGTGTCCATCGATCTGGATTGCTCCAACCTCACGTTCCGGCTGGAGTTCAGCGAACCCATGGTCACCTCAACGGTGGAACCGGCGGATTTCACGGTAACCACCCCGTCGGCACAGGTCATTGATTTCTCCGAGGTGACGCCGGATGATCCCACGGCATACGCACAGATCGGATTCACCTTGGTCCTTCCATCGCCATTGCTCGAAACCGGAATGCACACACTTGCTGTCACGGCGGTTTCAGCGAATGTGGAGGACCCCTGCGGGAATATCGTGGTGGACACCACCTTCCAGTTCGTGGTGGAGGAGGCGCTCATCTATGATATCAATACGACCACAGCTTGCAACGGAACGAACGGAGGCTTGGTAGCGACCCATAGCGGTGGAGCGGAACCCGTAACATTCCGGTTGGCGGGAACCCTGCTACCCACCGGATCAGCGACCGGACTAGGACCGGGTACTTACTTGTTGGAAGTGAGCGATGCCAATGGTTGTGTGTTCAATGAGCAAGTGGAGATCCCCGACCATTTGATCGCGCTGGTCATTCCTGCCCTTCAGGATTCCCTTTCCTGCTCGGAAACGGAGGTCACCATCCAAGGTGCGCAGGTTTCGCCCGCCCAGTCCGTGGATCACGTGTGGTCCATGATCGGCGCGGATGGGACCCAAGTACCCTTCAGCATCAGCGAATCGCCCACGGTGAACAGCGAAGGCGTGTATTTTCTGATGGTGACCGAACCTGTGAGCGGCTGCTCCGATGATGCTTCCGTAGCGATCTACACCACGTCGGTGCCTTCCTTGGACCTGAGCCAGTTGACCTTCCCGAACGTGGTTTCCCCGAACGGCGATGGCAAGAACGACACTTGGCGTCCCTTTCTTCCGCAGGATCCGACCTTCGATGTGACACCCTTCTTCGACAATTACCAATTAACGATCCTGAACCGTTGGGGCCAGTTGGTGCACGAGGGCGGCGGATCAAGTGGACAGCGATCCTGGAACGCGCGCGATGTTGCAGCCGGAATATACTTCTACCAAGTGAACATGCAGGCCTCTTGCGGGACAACGTTCAACAAGGAGAGCAGCGGCACGATCACCGTGTTGCGCTGATCGAGAGCCTGAATTGAGCGCGACCGACCTCCGCAGGAAAACGAACTTTGTTCCACATGAATGCGCTGCTCCTCACTCTCGGCTTGCTGGCTGCGCTGATCCCGCATGACTTCTTCGTCTCCATTCTAACGATCCGGCACAAGCCAGAGACGAAGACCCTTGATCTGACGTGGCGGATCGCGGCCCACGACATCGAGCACATACTGGAGAACGAGGCGGATCTGGATCTCGCTTCGGAGAAAGAACATCCCAAAGCGGACAGCATCCTCAACGCCTATTTCCTTCAACACCTCGTATTGTACCAGGATGACAAGCAACTCGGTTGGACGTGGATCGGTAAGGAACTGGATGGTGAAACGCTATACTGCTATCTACAGGTGGAGAAAGTCGGGACGGCGAATGACCTGATGGTTTCCTGCACGCTCCTGCAAGATGTGTTCGCGGAGCAACAGAACTTGGTGCATGTGGAAGGCGAGAAGATGCCGACGCAATCGCATACATTTATTTTGGGTTCTAGCACGCATACATTCACGTGGTGATGGTCCTTACTCGATCGAGGACCGACGCCAGCCGTTGCCTGATACAACTTACCGTCCCACAACGGCCGTGCACGATGCTATCCAACACACCCTTAGATGGTGCCCCCCCGCACACCGCGCAACGTACAACTCGTTTTCCACTGGGCGAAGGACAAGGCGGGCATCACCACCCAAGCCACGGTATATACCCTGCGGCACTCTTTTGCCACCCATCTTTTGGAGTAGGGAAACGATCTGCGCTAGATTCAAACCCCGTTGCGCCTCTGCAGCAGCAAAACCACGGTGTTCTACACCCACGTAACCACCCAAGTCCTTGACAAGATCCGCAGCGCGCTCGATGACTTCGACCTCGGTTGAGACCACTGCGTAATACCACCCAAATCGGGTGGCTTTACGAAACAGCTACGCTCCGCCAAGTCCGGAAATTGACGCAATGCGTTAACCCACAGTTATAGGCAATTCAAAAGAACAAAAACATGAAACACCTTCTCCTATTTTTAACGTTGCCATTCTTCTCATTCTTACATGCACAAGACTCTAGCGACACGCTGACTTATGCAAGGACTGCGATTATTGTTCCTGAAGGATGTTCAGCAAAATCTAAGTTCGAGATAATTGGTTGTAATGGCTTTTCTGCACAATGGCTCTACTTAAAGCCGGAGATGATTGACCAAGGAGTCGGCAAACAGCTCTTTTCCCAACTGGAACAACAGCTTGATTTCTCTAAGAAGTCAAGCATAGATTTTAAGTCCCAAGGTCAATCTTTTGAAGGATTTCAATATAAAATCAAGAATGGAACTACTCGTATTCTTGGGTTGGGAAAAGTGGATAACCAATGGCTGATTCTTAATCTCGGATTTGAGAAAGCTCCGAGAAAGAATGATGATTTATCGGAATTTGAGAAGAATTTCATTGAACTATAGAAGTAGAACTGCCTACAACATGCGCTTGCCGCAAGCCGCCCACGTCCCGGTGCCAGCTCCCGTTGAAGAGATGACACCTTCGTCCAGGAACAAGATCGCGAAAGGCGGTCTGCGGCAAGCGCAGGCCCGTTAGCACTCAATGCTAAAAGGGCACCTCGAAGTACCTCCTGCCCATCTCCACATTGACCGATCCAACGGCCAAGCCTACATTCGTCCAACATGCACCAGCCAGCCGCCGAAATGCACATCCTCGGGAAGCTCCGGCACGGTCTTCCACGAACGCGTACTTACCACAACTTCAGTCATACTCTGGATGTGTATCGATCGGCAATTGCCTTGGCCATGCAGTACGACCTGGACGAGGAGGAGATGGACATCCTTCGCACCGCTGCACTCTACCACGATTCCGGGTTCTTGACCGAGGACCACGAACATGAAATGGCGGGCTGCGTCATTGCGCGAGAAGCGTTGCCTGCATTCGGCTATTCAGAGGCGCAGATCCAACGGGTCTGTGATCTGGTGATGGCGACCAAACTGCCCACGGACCCGAAGGATACCTTGGGCATGATCCTTTGTGACGCGGATCTGGACTATCTCGGGCGCTCGGATTTCTTCCGGATAGGATCCACCTTGTACCAAGAATTCAAGCACTACGGGATCGTGAAGGATGAACGGGATTGGAACGAGTTGCAGGTGCGCTTCATGGAGTCGCAGGTCTATTACACACCGATCAGCCGTGCCGAACGTGAACCCGTGAAGCAGGTACACCTTCTGAAGGTAAAGGCTTGGCTGGCGGAGAACTCGTAGGAATATCCGGGTCCACGCAACAGGATCGCTCCATCTCGCACTCCCCCATCCGCAACTGAAAACGGATCACTTTTTGTTCGCTTGAAGCCGGAATATGCAGATGTGGTTCTGCTACCGCCACCATCCCGAAGAACCTGACAGTGGCCTCCAGCATAGTTGAGCACCTAAGATCCGCAAACATCCAATACCTTTCGACCTCTCGCAAAAAGACCAATGAACATGACCAATAAGATCCTATGCGCAACTGGAACCAACCTCCTACTCTGTCTTTCCGTGTTTTCTGGTTCATGCGTAGCACAGAACTGCGACCCTTTGTTAACGCTGGGTTCAATTACCGACCCTGGGCAATACAGTGTTGCTACGCTTACCGAGTCTGATGGCGTGCGAAATGGCCCGGACTATTCAGGCGCTACGATCTACTACCCAACGAACGCAACACCTCCTTTCGCTAGTATCGCGATCGTTCCCGGATACGTCTCTCCGCAATCATCGATCCAGGGCTGGGGACCGTTCTTGGCTTCACATGGCATTGTGGTGATGACGATCGGCACCAATAGTCTCTTTGATGATCCGTATGCCAGAAGAGATGCGCTACTCGATGCCATCGTAACAATTGCCGGTGAGAATACCCGTTCGGCTTCTCCGCTTAATGGCGGTCTCGATCTCGATCGGTTTTCTGTTGGAGGTTGGTCCATGGGTGGTGGTGGTGCACAACTTGCCGCAGTTGCTGATCCCACCTTGAAAGCTGTTGTTGCGCTGTGCCCGTGGTTGGATGGCCAGACCACGGCTGCCGATCTGATCCACCCGGTGCCGGTCCTGATCTTTAGTGCGCAGCTGGATGCAATTGCTCCGCCAGCCGCACATGCCACGCTTCATTATGGCTACACTCCGAAAACAACGAACAAATTATTATTTGAAATTGCGGGTGCCGGACATACCGTCGCCAACAGTCCAACAGGAGGTCAGGATCAAGTAGGACAGATCGCGCTGTCCTGGTTAAAGTACTACCTGATCGGTGATGATTGTTATTGTCCCTTGTTGCTTGATGCTCCTTCAACAGCATCTTCCTACATGACGAATGTGACGTGCCCAGAGGCCCCTAACTCCATTGATGATAGCGGTCTTGCTGGGAACATCGCATACCGCGTGTATCCTACTCCGTGCAGCGGAAGCATAAACCTCGAAGTGGA
>Ga0105048_10000879_pt1 | contig 47943 bp, 44 predicted proteins | sample MAT05_FD_78382 | JGI IMG/M metagenome (GOLD analysis project Ga0105048, IMG submission 78382) | Freshwater microbial communities from Lake Fryxell liftoff mats and glacier meltwater in Antarctica - MAT-05 | ecosystem: Environmental > Aquatic > Freshwater > Ice > Liftoff microbial mat | place...
CCAATCATTGCTATCTATTTATTAATCATGGGAATAATTGTGATGAGTAAGGCTTTTACAGTATTTCCACCAAGAACAATCACCTCGCATTTAATACCACTTGGATTTGGAGGCGGATTGATGGATGCAGTTGGTGGTGGTGGGTGGGGACCTATCGTTACATCAACTCTACTTGCAAGAGGTCATCATGCGACTAAAACTATTGGAACTGTAAATGCCCTTGAAGTATTTATTGCAGTAACAATAACGCTCGCATTTTTTTTTAATAACGTCATGATCGGCTGGTATACTGTTGTTGGACTTGCAATAGGTGGCGCTATTGCTGCACCTTTTGCTGCTTATGCTTGTAAATATGTCCCTGTTAAGATTTTATTATTTAGTGTTGGATTATTGATTATTGGTTTAAGTTTTCGGACTTTTTGGATAAGTTTTCTAAAGTATTATTTTTAGAGGAATAGCTTTTTAAAAGAAGGAATGATAATCTTAAAGAAAAAAATAATCAAAGAGTCGCCAATTGAATTCACATATCTTAAGTCTTAGCTGTTTATCGCCAGATGCATTTTTTTCACAACAAGATATCGCAAACACTTTTGAAAATAGTCTTAATCTTTCAGCAGAAAATTCAAAAAAATTGCAATTAATTTTTGAGCACTCAAAAATTAAAAAACGCCATAGTGTTATATCTGACTATGAACAGGATACACTTAAAGGATCTTTTTTTGGCGATCATTTTCCGGATGTTATCCCAGACACTTTAAAGCGTAATAAAATTTATATGGAAAAAGCTCCTCAAATGGCATCTAATGCTTGTAAACAAGCAATAGAGATGTGGGGAAGAGATCCAAATCAAATTACACATGTAATCTCAGTATCTTGCACAGGTATGTATGCACCAGGAATTGAATTTGGTTTGATCGAATCCCTTGGATTAAATCCATCCGTTGAAAGACTTGGCATCAATTTTATGGGCTGTTTTGGTGCCTTTAAAGGTCTTGCAATTGCAAAAGCTTTAGCCAACGAAAATCTAAACAATCGCATTTTACTTGTCTGTACGGAACTTTGCTCACTTCATTTTCAAGCTGATAAAACAATAGAAAACTTTGTTGCAAATGCTCTTTTTGCAGATGGCGCAGCAGCAGCTATTATTGGCTGTAGCCTCGCATCTAATGAATCCTCTCTTTTTGAAATCGAAAAATGTAGTTCGCTTGGGCTAAAAGAAACAAAGGATTTAATGAGCTGGGAAATCTCCAACACTGGCATGCTGATGAAATTGTCACCGAAAGTGCCGAAAGTAATAGGTGCTCATATTGCTTCTTTTGTCAAAAACATTCTGCCGTCTCACGTCTCTTTTTCAGAGGTAGAATGGGCTATTCATCCAGGAGGAAAAGCAATTGTTGAAGCGATTGAAACATCCCTTGCTCTAACAAAAGAACAAACTGAAAGCTCTTGGGACACTCTTAAAAATTTTGGCAATATGTCAAGCGCCACATTTCTATTTATTTTGGATCATATTCAACGCAAAAAAACCACTTTTAAATCCGTTATTGGACTTGGCTTTGGCCCAGGGCTTTCGATGGAAGCCATTTTATTAAAGGCTAATCCATGATGGATATGTCTTCAAGATCAGAAAAAAAAGAATTGATCGATTTGGGTTCTGATTATTATACAGAAGGTGAATATGATGATTGTCTCAAAAAATTGGGTGACGTTGGCAAGTTTTTAGGTGGCAACTATGCAGGTTTATCAGCCTTTAACAAGCTTACATATCAACCTCTCTCGATTCTCGATGTCGGATGCGGTGGTGGCTACTTCACAAGGATTCTTGCTAAAAAATATGGCCAAGCTAAAGTTGTTGGAATTGACTATTCATTTAAAGCAATTGAACATGCAAAAAAAAACTCAGAAAATAAATATATTCCAAATGTTTCCTATAACGCACCCTCCACTTTAGAATTAAATATAGAGCATAAAAGCTATGATATCGTAACAGCTACACTTGTGTGTCACCACATGAGTAGTACTGTACTTATTGATTTTTTGATAAGAGCTTCAAAAACCGCCAAAAAAGCAATTATTATCAATGACTTACATAGACACCCTATTGCTTACCTTGCCTACTTTTTTATAGCTCCTCTAACTTTTAGAAACCGTCTAATTACACATGATGGTCTTCTTTCGATTAAAAGAAGTTTTACTAAAAAAGAATGGGTTTCTTATCTCCATCAAGCAGGCTTTAAACAAGATCAATACACAATCAAATGGAAACTACCTTTCAGATGGATCATCACAATCAACCTATAAGCGTTATCGTAGATTTTTTAATTATTGGCGGCGGTGTTGCTGGTTTAAGCGCTGCCAATAGACTTGTTGATTTGGGTGAAAATCCTGTTCTTATCGAAGCCTTTGATTATCCATCGCATAAAATTTGCGGGGAATTTATTTCTCCAGAAGCCCTTCCCTATTTGCAAGACTGGGATATAGTGTCTGAAATTTATATCAATAAACTCAAAGCCTTTTCCGGTATATCCTCATTCAATTACACATTTCCAACAGCTGCTGCCAGCATGTCAAGGTATGAATTAGATAAAAAGCTCAGCGATAGAGCCCAAAAAAATGGAGCGATCATACACCTTAATACCCGGGTAACCAAGCTTATTGCTAATGATTCAAACAATAGCTACATAGCAACACTCTCAAACGGTAAAACTATTGAAGCTCACAACGTATTGGTTGGTGGAGGTAGATTCTTTAATACAAATCAAAATCAGCAAAAACCAAAAATGCCTTATGTTGGTTTTAAGGCCCATTTTTCTGGCATAGACTTGTCTGATACTCTTGAAATGCATTTGCATTCGGGAACCTACCTAGGCATATCCCCTGTTAAAGATAATGTGGTCAATGTTGCGTGTCTGAAAGCTGTCGATAAAGAAATAAGTAACCCTAAAGAATACATCGAAAATTTGTTTCAAAGCCCGGAATTTAAACGAGTTAAAGAGAAGCTTGATAAGGGTAAATTAATTTTTGATGAATGGCTTTTTACCGCTGCCCCATCTTTTGAAGTGAAGACAAACCCTATTTTAAAAAATGTTTATTTTATTGGCGATGCAGCAGGTACTATTCCACCAGCTACAGGTAATGGTCTTGGGATGGCTATAACTTCAGGCTACATGGCAGCAGATTACGCTGTCAATCAAGATTATATGGGGTTTTTAAAGGCTTGGAAAAGAAGATATGCTTCGCGTGTAAGAAAAGGACAAATGCTTCATAATATCATGATGAAACCAAATTTGACAAAAATATCATTTTTTATTTGCAAAAAAGCACCCTTTATCCCCAACATCATTTTTTCATCAACTCGTGAAAAGTAAAGGCTAAAACAGATGTTTATCACACACAATAAAGTCCGTATGAATGATACCGACATGGCAGGAATCCTCTATTTTGCGAATCAATTTCGCTTTGTCCATGATGCTTGGGAAGACCTTGTTGAAGCAGAAAACATCAGTTTTCAACAAATTTTAACTACCGAGAATTTTTTGTTTGTCATTGTACATGTAGAAGCTGACTATCTGAAGGTATTAAACGTTGGAGATAAACTTGAAATTCATGTTCAAGTTGAAAATATTGGAAACTCATCATTCACAATGGTTTATCATATTTACAAGCATGATAAGACACTGGTGGGCAAATCAAAGACTGTACATGTGACGATCGATAAAGTATCACGCAAAAAGATTCCTATCCCAGAGCACCTGAAGAAGCTATTGCATAAGCATGTAGTTCCTATATTGTAATGTTGTGGATGAAAGGTGTGAGATTTTTTAAACATAAAGACACAAAGTTTTTTAACGCAAAGATGCAATAGGCTAAAAAGACATTCCCTAGCTATTATCATCATTTTATTGGATGTCACTTCTAATATTGAGGCCCTAGACTGTAATATTCCAGAAGATTTTTCTTCCATCAAACCTTTAAAGCCGATTATAAAGCCGGCCGCCTAAGCGTCAAATCTACCCATCTTTAAATCTTTAATTTCTTAACTATGCGCAGGACTATCGGGGCCCTACGAATAGTTAGGAAAGTAAAGATTTAAAGATGGGTAGATTTGATGCTTACCCGGAGGGCGACTGAAATTGGCCCGTAGGGACTGAAGTCTTAAGCTTTGACAAGGTCATCACTTTCTTCAGATGTTAAAACAGAAGGAAAAAATTCTCTAACTCGTGGGTCTGCATTAAGTTCTGCAAATGGTTTTAAATCATTTTCTTGCCGTTGCCTTAAAATAAGCCTTTCTGTTCTAACTTCGTTCATCAGTTCACTCTTACTATGTTGATACATGTAGATTAGACTATACATAGATCAACATTTCATGCCGAACTTTTGCCCATGATCCGCGTTAAATCTTTAGCGTATGCTTTAGAGCTAATTTGGTAATTGAAAAAAAAGTGGAGTTTTGAGAAATTTTTTAATTGTATTCAAAAAATATAAAAACGTTTTTTTCGAATAACTTTAATGAAAAATAATTCGACAATAGATACTGTACCAATTTTTTCTAAGATTGCAAAATATTTTATTTTTTTGATATTACTATTTTCAATACATTCACAAGCTTAAAATCCTCAAATACAGTATATCAATAAAAGTGATTAAGAAACATTAGAGAATTTTTTCTAAAAAAAGTAATTCTTCTGCCAAACGCTTTTGCTGTTCGTCCATTTTTCTTTCCTCTTAAAGCCATATCCGTTAAATAAAAAACTTGTATTAACCAATCTCGTAAAATCTTTATATACTTGAAAATATTTTTGAAATTCTACAGGATTAAAATAATTAATCGACTTTACGACTTTTAAAGGAATCCATTTTTATGATCAATTTTTTTTATGAAATGCTTTTTCCTGTAACAATTTTTAAAGAGGTAAAACTTCCTCGTTATGATCTATTCACTCAAACCATGGAACTTAGCTTAAAGTTTTTAAATACTTATGAATTACTTTCCCTTTCTTTGGTAAACAAAAACTCCAATATTTTAATAGACAAAAGATTTACAGAAGAAAATATTAATAGTATAATTAATTATAATCTTAATTTGAAAATATCTAATATTTATCAAATTCGAAATTATGAAAAGCGAAAGATTGAAGAAGTAAAATTAGCGAAATTTACTGATTTAGAATTAATGATAGATAACACATTTCATCAACTTGAAATCTTAAAAAATGATCTTACAGACTCTATCGCAAAAAAATGTTTAATGGATTATTTTACTCGCGCTGATTATCAGTTTTTAACAATCGCGCAACTGATCATATTAGGTGAATTAACAAATGATTACATCGGTAAAAAGCAAATGGGGCAGCTCCTTAAAAGTGTAAAAGAAATCTCCACCACAACTTTTAAAAGTGCATTAATTACTATCATTTTTCATGGGTTTATGGAAGCCAGGTTTCACGATAATCTTGAAAATGATTGTACATTTAAAAAAACCTTCATAAAAATTCTTTTTCAAGAAAAATATTATGATCAAATATTTAAATTTGTCTCTGCCTATGCAGGAACTTCACGTGAAAAAGAGCTAGTTGAATATGTTGTAATCCATCTATTTTTACGAGGAAAAATTAACAATGCTATTTCATTTCTTTTAGAAAACTTCTATCAACTTGATTATTTGTTAATTATCCCTAAGCTATATTTACGTGATGGAAAGGTTGATGCAACATTGAATTTCGCTAAAAAAGTAAAATCTGAGCAATGCAAGCATGATGGTTGCATTGTCGATCCATATTTACGAATTTTAAAAGAGGTCATTCAACATCTAACTACACAAAAACAATATCAGGAAACTTGGGATGTTATTCTTTTAATAGATGATCAATATGATCAGGAACATCAATTATATTACACCATGGAAAAATGCCTTAAAGATGATCAATTAACTTTGCTAAGTCATATGGCGTTAACAATTCAAATAGAAGAAAACAAAATTTTGGTTGATAAAATGATTAACAATTTTGTCTTTGACGAATATTTTACTAAATCTAATATTTATGAATTTTTGAATATAACTTTTACGCAAATACCAAACACCCTTGATCGATTAGAAACGATTAAAATGATCATAAATCAATATATTCTGAATGTAAAAATAGATTTCGCCAAATATCAAAATTGTTTTACGAATAAAAATATAATCCCTCAAAAATTATCTGCAAACCAAGTATTCAAATTTCTTAGTCACATTTACTTATACAGGAATCATCCTTTATTAGCTGTCGATTGTGCTTTACTTGTTCGTGGATTTCCCTCAGCTGAACGTTCTGAATGCTTTTATAAAATTATCAACCAAATACTTAAAAATAATAAGTCCGATATTGAAAAAAAAACAAATCTGCGCATCGCGATTAGACTTATGGGATTGATTGATCATGCAACAATTATGAAAGAATCTAAGAGATCATTTGATCCAATTATAATAAAATATTCAAAAGATTTTAATGTTCTCTATGAATGGAAGAATTCCAACTTTGAAAAAGGTGATTATAAATGGGATGAATATTGAAGTTATGTACGTGAGGCGTGTCTACAGAAGAAGTTCGACTTTTTTTATTTCTTGACCATTTTTTACTATTATTATACATATTATTATATATCATCCTTAAGAACTTCATTCCTTTCCTTAAGACATTCTCATCGTACATATTTTTAGATTGTATCTTTTTAAATTTTAGTTTAGCTTATCTTAATTTAGATAATTGAGGATTTATGTCTACATCATTGCAATCAAAAAAACAACTTCTTAGCTTGAAAGAACATCAAAAGCCCTTCGTTAATACTATTGATATGGGTAAAGTGGCTACCATTATTTTAGGTGGTGGAGAGGGAACACGGCTTTTTCCGCTAACCACAACAAGATGTAAACCAGCTATCTCATTTGGTGGAAAATACCGTCTTATCGATATCCCTCTTTCAAATTCCATCAACTCAAAATGTTTGAAAATTTTTGTTATCACACAGTTCCTTTCTACTTCCCTGCATCAGCATATAAATAAAACCTATCGTCCAGGAAATTATAATACGGGATTTATAGAGCTGCTTTCTGTTGAGCAAAAACCTAAAATCAAAAACTGGTTCCTCGGTACTGCAGATGCCGTGCGCCAAAACTTAGAATACTTTGTCGATATCCCGGTTGATTATTTTTTAATCTTATCAGGCGACCAGCTATATAATATGGATTTTCAAGGCATGGTGCGTTTTGCAAAGGAAACAAATGCAGATCTTGTCATCGCCACTTTACCTGTGAAGGAAGAAAATGCAAAACGTATGGGTCTTTTAAAAATAGATGAATCACATGCTATTGTTGATTTCACAGAAAAGCCAAAAGAGAAAAAAATTTTAAATTCATTTAAACTTGAAAATTTCTTAAGCGAAGATTTTAATTTGGATAATATCAACGAACCACACTATTTGGGTTCTATGGGGATTTATCTATTTAAAAGAGAGGCTCTTTTAAATCTTCTAGAAATTGATTTAAGAGAAGATTTTGGTAAACATCTTATTCCTACACAAGTCAAGAATGGCAAAACTTATGCCTATGTTTACAATGGTTACTGGGAAGATATAGGGACAATCCTATCTTATTATCAGGCAAATATAGCATTGACGAGGCCAAATCCTGAGCTTAAATTTTATGATGAAAATAATCCGATTTTTACAACTCATCAAAATCTACCAGGACCCAAAATTTTAAACAGCAAAATTGAATATTCCCTTATCTCCGATGGGTCTTATATTGAAGCAGATCTTATTTCTAATTCAATTTTAGGTGCGCGTACGGTCGTGAGAAGCGGAACAATTATTAAAGATTCCTACATTATAGGAAACGATTACTACGTTTCACCAATAGCTAAAGGAAAAGATGCGAAAACATTTGAAATTGGCAAAAATTGTACGATCTCAAGGGCCATCATTGACAAACATGTCCATATAGGTAACAATGTCCAATTAATCAATAAAGAGAATTTGATGAATTATAATAGCGATGACATTTACATTCGAGAAGGTATTATTATCGTGACACGTGGGACTTCCATACCAGATGGGTTTATTCTTTGATGACAGTATGGGCAATAGCTGATTTACACCTTTCGTTTGGGGTGCCCAATAAAGGAATGGATTTTTTTGGCTCTAACTGGGCTAATTGGACGACGAGAATTGAAGAACATTGGAAAAATCAAATCCAGGAAAATGATCTTGTTCTCATTGCAGGAGATATCTCCTGGGCTATGCACGTGGAAGATGCGGTACCTGATCTTGAATGGATACATAAACTTCCTGGCACCAAAGTTATCTTGAGGGGCAATCACGATTATTGGTGGTCTTCATTAAGTAAAATAGAAAAGGTTTTACCATCATCCATCCATCTCATTCAAAACAATTCATATAATTGGAAAAATATTTCCATTGCAGGAGCTCGTCTTTGGGATAGTTCTGAATATAAATTTAAAAGTTATATTGAGTATGCCGAAAACAAAAGAGCTAAAAAATTATCAGAAATTGATAACAATATAGAAGAAAGCGAACGCATATTTGAACGCGAATTGTCACGCCTTGAAACAAGCCTTAAAAGCTTATCAAAAAATGCTGATTTTCGAATCGTCATGACGCACTATCCTCCAATAAGTGCTGATTTAAAAGATTCCAGAGTTTCAGCCCTCTTAGAAAAATACAAAGTTAATGCCTCTGTTTTTGGTCATTTGCACAATGTAAAAAAAGAAATGCCTCTTTTTGGAAAGAAAAATCAGATCTCTTATTATTTAACTTCTTGTGATTATTTGGACTTTAAGCCTATAAGGATAATTACTTGATTTAAGGAGTTTATATGGAGTCGTCTACGCAAAGATTAGTATTAATTTCCACTGTGACATTAATGGTTCTTTTTGTTATGGGTAATTTTTTTCTTAACTATATGGAACCAACTTCTGCTTATTCCATGAACACAACAAACCAACCAACTATTGGTAATCCTGATTCAAAAATCGAAGTTGTGGTGTTTGTAGAGCCAAAATGTCCTGATTGCAAAGACTATAACAACAATGTATTTCCACAGATCAAGAAAGATTACATCGATACCAATAAAATCAAATATACAGTGATCCTGGTCTCCTTCATCGAGGGATCCATGCCGGCAGCTGAAGCTTTGCTTTGTACTTACTACCAAAATGAAAGCGAGCCAAGTAATAGACTCTTCTTTGCATTTTTAGATTATTTATATCTCAATCAACCAGCTGAAAAAGAAGATTGGGCAACATATGATAATCTTCTTGCGATGGCTGAAAAAGCTGACCCTGCTATCAATTTAGCTAAGATTAAAAGATGTATGGAAAGACATGTCTACCATACAAGAATCATGCAAAATACAGCAGAGGGTAACAGAGTTACTTCAGGTAAACTCATCACACCTGCTATCTTTATCAATGGTGAAAAGATTGATAGTATTGATCATGACAAAATCCTAAAAGCAATGGACCAAGCAATTAATAAATAGCCCATCCCACAGGTTGCATCTCTATCGGGAATTTTTTTGAAACTAGAGAGCGAGACGGTCTTTTGCCTACGCATACCGGGAAATAACATTTTATTTACTACCACACGGCACAAACAGAGAACAAAGAGATTTTTAGTTCAAAAAAATCTCTTTGTTCTCTGTTTGGGCTCTGTCGTAGTAAAAAATTTAAATTACTGTTAGAATAGAATTTTGTTTCTCTAGTTTCAAAAAAAATCCCCGATTGACACCACTAAAAAAATCCCTCACGGACATGCCCTAATACCAAGATATGTGGATTATATATGTTTTATGTGTTAGAAAAAAATAAAACGTTCCATTATGGTTTTTGAATGATTGAATTTGCATTTGATAATTTAGCTCTTCTCATTCTTTCTATATTTTGTGGCTGCTTATATTTTTTTTTTAAATGGGCTAAGCAATTTAAAAAGCCATCCCTTTTCTTCCCTGATATAGAAGCTCTTACCAAATCTAAAGCTACAAGTTTCAAACAAAAATATTCAGAACTACCAAATATATGCCTTTATTTAGCCTTTAGTTTATTAGCTATAGCTTTTACAGACCCCCACTATTTTACACTAAAACAAGGCGTTACGTTGCCGGAAAATCAAGATCCTCCGAGCCAAGGAATTGCCATCTATCTTATCGCCGATGAATCAGGGTCGATGATGGGGGAAGTCAATGCAAAATCAGTCAACGGGCGCTATGAAAAAATGCCAAAAATAGATCTTTTGAAACAAGTCACAATACCTTTTATTGAAAGGCGAAAGAGTGATTTGATCGGATTAATTGCTTTTGCAAGATCTGCAGATGTCAGATCTCCGCTAACTCTTGATCATAAAACAGTTATGGACGAAATTTTACAGCTTAAACCATCCATTGATGAGAGTGACGGAGGAACAGCAATAGGATATGCTGTATATAAGACTGTAAATTTGATTATGGCAACAAAACATTTTGCAAAAGATATGATAAAAGATAAAAAGCCAAGCTTTGAGATTAAAAATGCCATCGTTGTTTTAGTAACAGATGGAGTACAAAACGTAAATCCTGAAGATGTCAATAATCCTTTTCGCTCAATGGATATATCGGAATCAGCCAAATATGCAAAAGAAAATAATGTACGTCTCTATATCATCAATGTGGACCCTACAATCCTAACCTCAAAATTCACACCGGAAAGAAACTTGATGAATAGAGTGACAGACCTAACAGGGGGTCATTTTTATGTTGTAGATAGCTCAAATAGTTTAAGCGATATTTTTGCAGACATCGACAATATTGAAAAAAGTGAAATTAAGGATTATTCAGGTTCTAAAAATAACTTGCCGGCACTCTATGCGCGCGTTTCATTCTATCCTTATTTTATAGCAATAGCAATGGCCTTTCTCTTAATCTATGTAGTATTAGAACTAAGTCTATTTAAGAGGATTCCATGATTCCTCAAGATCTATTCTATGGTTTTCCTGCTGCAGCTTACCTATTACTTTTTTTAACTCTTATCATCCTATTGTTTTGGGGGCTTTATCATGCTCGAGAAAAAGCTTTAAACAGCTTTTTATCTAAGGATAATTTAAAACTCCTATTAAACCCAAGACCAAAAAGCCTATACCTGACTAAAGCAATCATTTTTTGTTTTGTTTGGCTACTTGCAACATTTGCTCTTATGGAGCCAAAGGGTAATGGCCATTATTTAAAAGGAGAAAAAGTCAAGCAAGAAAAGGGTTTAAACAGCTTAAAAAAATTAAAAGCTCATGATCTCATTTTTCTAATTGACGCCTCCGCCTCAATGTCAATAAATGATAGTCCAAGTCAAAAAACGCGTCTTGAATTTGCGAAAGAAATTGTAGATGAAATTGCATCAGAGCTAAAAGGAGAAAATGCATCACTTTATGCGTTCACATCAGTTGCAACAAAAATGTCTCCCCCTACACCTGATCTATTTTTTGTCAGAATGATGTTAAGGCAGATTTCAATTAATGAAGGTGCAGTTCCTGGCACTGATATATATACTTCTTTAAAAAAAATTGGAGAAAGGTATTTTAAACCATCTAAACTCAAGTTGACGACCTTGATTATGCTCTCTGATGGCGGTGATACAAAGCTTACATCTACTACAGGTGAAAATAGGGAAAACGCTCTCAATCAAATCTTAGGACTCGTTTCAAACCCTGAAAGTTTGAATTTACGTGTTTTTACAATAGGAATGGGCTCATCAACAGATGAAATAATTCCTGATGTGCAATACCAAGGAAAGCCTGTTTATTCAAAACTTGAAAGTGAAGTGTTAAAGCGTTTAAGCGAAAAAGGCCGTGGGTCGTATTATGAAGCAAATAATCAAACACCATTTAACATTGCAAAAGATCTTTTTAAACAGATGTCACAAGACGATGCTTACCTTAAAGATGATTTGAATGACAAACCAGCTCCAAAAGAGCTTTTAATCTATCAATTATTCTACCAAATACCTTTAGCTTTAAGTCTCATTCTTTTAAGCCTTTATATTATATTCCCTAATGTATCGATTTTTTCCAAATTTAAAACCTTAAGTTTTGTAATTTGCTGTTTAAATTTACCTATCTTAAATGCCTCTCAAGACCTTTTAAAGAATGCTAAATACTTTTTTGAAGCTGGAGATTATGGTAGAAGCGAAGCACTTTATGCTGAGATGTTACAACAAAATCTAAATAATTTTGAAAAAGCTGTTGTCATGTATAATCAAGGTACTGCGTTACTTAAAAACGAAGATTTGCAAAAAAGTGTTGAGGTGTTCGAATTAATAGGGATAAGCGGTAATCCGCCTCCATTTTTGATACGCCGCATAAAGACAAATTTGAGCCTTGCAAAGTATAAAAAAGCTTTGTTGCTATTGCCATCTGATAGCCAAAACATTTTAGAAAAAGCGGCCTATCTTTTAAAATCTAGTCAATCAGAGGCTCATGCTGCAAAAAAAGCCGCATGTGAACTTCAAAAAATTGAAGGACGGCAAGAATGTAACTTGCCGCAAGATTTAAAAGAGCTGCTCTTTGCAATTGATGGGCAGTTAAAAGAACTTTCAAAAAAAATTGATCTTGAGCAGTTATTTTCAACTTCAGATGAGCAGCTGAAAAATGAACTTCAACAGTTTAGCAATAAAATATCTAAAAATTACAATGAAGCAATAAAGCTGAAATCAACAAATTTAAAAGAGCTTAATATCATTCTTGAAAAAGCAATTGAAATGGAACATGAAACCTTACTGATGACACGGAAGTTAAGTCATTTAAATGACTTTGAAGTAGAGGCTTTTGATACTATTAAAGATGCTCAAAATCAAACAATAAAAGTAGCTGATCATTACTTGAAGGCAGTTTATGCGTTGCAACTTCATCTTTTTAAAACATCACAATATCAAAAAAAACCGTGGAATGAAATTCTTCCCTTGTATAATAAGGGATATCAAGCAGCGATAGAAGCCTATAATTTGATTTCTGAAAATTTGAGCCAACATTTAGAAGATGCTTCCTTTAAACAAGAGGAAACCATCAAATATTGGAAAGAAATATTACGAAAATCAGAAGATGAAAGCCTAAAAACTAATGAAACGAAACTATCAAACTCTGATGAGAGTAAACAAAATAATAATGAAAAAGCTTTAGAGTTATTACAAGAGATGCAAAATGCTGACAGACAGCCTGCACAGAGTATAAAAACCTTAAAACAAGAAGTAGAAAAACCATGGTAAAAACTTTTATTTTCCTTATGTTGATGACCTTTACTTTAAATGGCTCTCAAGTGATTGTTACATCTGAAATGAACTATACTCAATTATATTCAGGAAGACCACTTACAGGTAGCATTACAATTACCCATGATAAAAATGAAGCAGTGGATCTAAATTCGTTTAAACTTGGAACAAAGCCTTTAACTGTAAGCTTTTTAAATGACGTTCAGATGTCTAATACATCCCCTCTTATTGTTTCACTCTACTCTTTTGAAATTCCGACTCTTCCAAAAGGATTACATGTTTTACCTCAAGTATTTGTAAAAGTCGGGGACAAAGTTTATAAATCTTATTCAAGTTCTTTTCAAGTTTTTGCTGCCCAAGGAGTAAACACTAGCGCTCCCCCAGTAGAGCAACAACCAGCATCAGCTCCTCTGCAAACATCTGATGCTTCCCTCTGGGAAGAAGTGCCTGAATTACTCCTTGTGGCTAAAGTTGATGGCCCTACCAAATTATATCCGGGTCAGCAAACAAAGTTTGTCTATAAATATCTTTATCGCGGTCACATCAACCTCACAAAAGAGATGATTCCTTTACTCGAGGGAGTAGGTTTAAAAAAAGTTGGCGATAAGCTAATAGCCGATTATGTAGAAAATAATTTGAACGTATCTGAATTCTCTCAAATATTTGAGGCGGAAAGCCCCGGTAATTTTATATATGGTCCATCAATTATTGAAGGATTAGCTTATCAGGAGAATAGTAATGGTGAGAAAATCTTTGCTTCAACCCCTCTTCGCTCAGAAGCACCGCCAGTTGCAATAGAAGTGTTGCCTTTTCCGCAAAAAGGAAAACCTGCCTCATTTAATGGGGCAATCGGGACATATACTTTTAACGCTTCGTTAAAGAATTCAGACTCTGCAACTCAAGGTGAAAAAATTGTCCTTTTATTAGAAATGTCAGGTCACCCTAACTTCATTTCAACGGTAAAGGCACCAGACCTTAATCTTCAACCTGGATTTAGCGGAATATTTAAACCAAGTGACTTACCACCTATTAGTTCCATGGTTAATAATACGAAGCAATTTTTAGTAGAACTTAAACCCCTTTCATCGTTTGTTAAAGAAATCCCTCTTATAGAATTTTCTTCTTTTGAGCCTGTAACTACAAAATATATCGTCTTAAGAAGCCCGCCGATACCTCTTAATGTTTTAAAAACAAACAGGGCAAATGCAGATAATATAACCTCTAAAACAAACGAACAAGAAATTCAAATGGATAAAGAGATCAAAATCCCAGGTTCCATTCAAATATCTGGTATTTTTCCGTTAGTTAGCTCTGATTTACAGAATAATTTTTTTGGCACTTATTGGAATTTACTATTCATACCAGCTTTTGCGGTTCTATTATTGACTGAATGGAATTTAAAAAATGAATGGCTTTCAAAAAAACCTGTAATCAAGGAACTTTCAAGTGAAGAGATCTTTAAAAGTGCCCTTCAGACAGAAGCCGGATCTCCAGATTTTTATCGATTATTGCAAAAGACTTTTATCACAGCACTCCATGAAAGGGGAAGTTTATTGTCTTCTGATATAGAACCTGAAAACCTTGAAAAAACAGGCCTTCAAGGTGATGTGCGTATTTTCTTAACTAAGCTTGATGAAGTTAGATTTTCAGGAAATAAAAAATTTAGTCAAGCCATTATTTCGTCTGCAAAAGAGCTCTATAGCAAAATTAAGGGGATATCTTCATGAAAGCAATATCATCACACCCTCTTTTTCTTTTTGGCGTCGGCATTCTCTTTGTCATATTTATTCATCTGCTTGTCTCTCAATTTAATAATATCGATACTCTGCTAAATCAGGCCTATAAAAGCTATGAAAAGGGTGAGCTTGCTACAACTATCGCAGAAAGAACCGATGGCTTTAATGAATCGCTTTCCATCTATAAACGTCTTGAAAAGGAATATTCACCAGATAGCGGAAATGGAAAACTTTACTACAATATTGCAAGTAACTACTATCAACTAAACCAATATCCTGACGCTCTCCTTTATTATTTACGTTCAGAAATTTTAAGACCTCGCGATGAAAAAGTAAAAATGAATCTTGAAAAGACTTTAGATAAACTCGATATCAAACCTGAAATTTCAGAATCCATTTTTGAAAAAATTTTCTTTTTTCATAAATATCTATCACCACCGGAAAAATTACAGGCTCTTTTTGTATTTTCGTTTTTACTTTTTATTTTGGGCTCCTGTTACATCTGGTACAATTTTTTTGGGCTAAAAGCATTGATTGCAATTACAGTTTTCTTCTTTTTAGCTATTTTTGGAAGCATTTTTTATTCGCAATACCTTGCACCATCTTATGGCGTTATTTTAAAAGCCAATTTCCTTTACCAGGATGCAGGTATACAATATGCCAAAGTGGAAGATCAGCCGATATTGCCAGGAACCAAAGTAACGCTCTTGGAAACGATCCAAAATGGAAAATGGCTAAAAATTGTGACACCAAATGGCACCGTTGGTTTTATTCAGTATGATTCCATGCAGATTATTTGATATGCACTGCTTACAACAAATGATAAGCTGTTTTTCATATACATTTGAACAGCTGTGGTTGTACAAGCCGCAAATCGATATCAAAAAGGCTAGGGATCGCCTCCATTTAGAAAGTACAATTTGTAAGAAATACCAATCTGCTAGAAAAAGATCTGGTTTGCGTAAGCGCTAAATCGACCCATCTTTTTTTATATCGACCTTTTACCCTCAATTCGCGTTAAATATTTAGCTTAGAATAGATTCTAAGGTACATATTTAACGCGAATTGCTTAGTAAAGGGTTAATAAAGGGAGGCAGCCGATTAAAAATCCGACCAATGCTGATAATAACGCAATTCTTCTCATTCTTTTAGAGATACTTTCTTTGATCATGATTTCAATAAATGAAAAATTGCTTGAAAAGCGAATCCAAATTTTATCTTTTAATTCAGGGAGCATTTTGATAAACTCTTCCTTAGCAAGGTTTTTCAGTTTATCAGAAAGTGTCCCTGTTAAAAACATGCTCGCCATAGGAATTTGTTGTTTTAATGTTCCAATAAATTCGATAAGATGTTTTTCGAGCAATTCATCAAGATCTGAGTGCAAATCCATTGCTTTTAATTTAAGCATTAAAGCCTCCATCAATTTGTCTGCTACTTGACTTGATTTGTAAGATTTAAAAAGCATTGTAACAGTCAAAATTGAGCTTAAGCAGCCAATTATTGCTCCTAAAACCGGAAAAAAGTAAATAGTAGATGACATTTTATAAAAAACCTTGCTTTAATATCATTAATTTAGTATAATTTCAATAGAAACACATAAAAAAAGGGGTTTTTTTAATATGCCTTATTTAAACAATCTCGAGCAAAAAATCCAAAAAAACGAAAGTACTCTAAAAAATTTAGTGAATGAAATTGAACATCTGCATCAAGAGACTCAAAAACTTTTTAGTGATTTAAATATTTCGCCGGAACAATTTTCAAGTTATATAGAAAATCCAGATAATTTCACTCAAGCTGAATGGGATAGATTACAGGATCATAAGAATAAACTCGACCAAAAACTTGATTTATCAACAGATCATACTACCGATCCATCAAAAACTAAAAAAGCATTTGCTGATTTAAACATGAGTAGAAACTGGCTATTTGTTCGATAAAAACAAAAGAATTTAGAGTGCTAGCATTCAAATCACTAGCACTCCAATTTTTCTAATAAGACTTGGCAAAAATCACATCCAAAGTCGCTTTTTTACCCGTTAGAATGCATGTGCCTTCTGTTTTACTTTGTTCTATTGGAATACAACGAATCGTCACTTTAAGCTCATCTGTTAAGCTCTCTGTTCCTTCTTCACCACACCATTTAGCTAAAACAAACCCCTTCTCTGTTTTGGAATTGAAAAATGCTTTCATTTCATCAAAAGTATGAAGATCTTTTCTGATATTAGAATCTAAGAATGATTTAGCTTGGGTGTAATAATTTTGCTGAATATCGTTTAATAGATTCACAACCTCAGACCCTAAATCATCTAGACCAAGTTTAATTTTTTCCTTATGAGATTTATCTCTTCTTGAGACCATCATCGATTGGCTTTCCATATCGCGTGGACCCACCTCAATTCTTAGTGGTACTCCTTTTTTAATCCATTCCCAATTTTTCTCACCGCCACGCTTGTCGCGCTTATCTACAACAACAGATATAGGACTCCCATGAAATTGAGTAGCTTTAAGCTCTTTTGCTATTTTGTCAGCATATTCAAATACTTCTGCTTCAAGCTCTAGTTTTGGAACAACTGGGATAATCACAACTTGTTTTGTTGCAACACGAGGAGGGAGCCTTAAACCATCATCATCTCCGTGGCACATGATAATACCACCAATCAACCGAGTCGTAACGCCCCAAGAAGTAGTATACCCAAACTCCACACTCCCATCTTGAGTTGTAAATTTAATATCTGAGCCTTTGGCAAAATTTTGTCCCAAATAATGAGAAGTCCCAGATTGCAGCGCTTTACCATCTTGCATCATAGCTTCCATTGTATAAGTGCTAACAGCTCCTGGAAAACGCTCCCCTGCAGATTTTTCACCTACAATAACAGGGATAGCCAGCACATTTTCAAGAAACTCCCGATACATTTCAAGAATAGTCAATGTTTCAGTGATCGCCTCTTTTTCAGATGCATGAACGGTATGACCTTCTTGCCAAAGAAATTCTGTTGTTCTTAAAAAGATTCTTGGACGCATTTCCCATCTAACAACATTCGCCCACTGATTTATAAGAAGGGGCAAATCGCGATAAGATTGGACCCATCTTGAAAAAGACTCTCCGATAATGGTTTCTGATGTTGGGCGTACAATCAGAGGCTCTTCAAGCTCGCCTGTTGGAACGAGCTTCCCATCTTTTTCTTCTAAGCGATGGTGTGTTATAACAGCGCACTCTTTTGCAAAGCCTTCTACGTGCTTTGCTTCCCTTTCTAAATAACTCAAAGGAATAAAAAGAGGGAAATAGGCATTTTCATGACCTGTTGCCTTAATGCGCTGATCCAATTGCTTTTGAATATTTTCCCAAATGCCATAACCCCAAGGTTTAATGACCATACAGCCGCGAACAGGTGAGTTTTCTGCCATATCAGCTGCTTTTATTACCTGCTGAAACCATTCAGGATAATCATCCTCTCTTGTAGGAGTGATGGCTGTTTTTTCTTGAGTATTTTTATTTGGGATATTGGACATGCTTAAAACTCTTTATGTTTGAAATTGAATACCTGATTTTAAAGATCTTTTATTAAACCCGAAAGAAAAAAATCAGTTATTTGTAAGTTTATTTTGAGACTTTAGCATAAAATCGCATAACTTGTGAAATTAGCAGAAAGCATTTGGTTATCGTTTGAAAGACAAAATGAGATAAAATATCCGATATTTTTTTTATTGAATCCACGTTGTAAAAAGTCCGATTAAAAGACAAGAAAGAAGGGAGGGAAGAATAAAATCTAGCGGGATTTTTTTGGAACTAAATAAGATAGCTGCAGCCTGCCTTATAATTGGTAGAGAAATCTTCTGGAATATTAAAGGGCATTGTCTTAGGTTTTTATGCTATTCGTACAAGCCCAATTCAGACCACAATAATGGTTAATTGAAGAGCATCACTTTATGGACAGAGGCGATAGCAGACAGGGTCAACAAAAGATGAGCTGGAATTGCTACAGGTGCCAAGACGAAAGGACTTAATACCAATAAAGCCATTCCGCTTATATTTAAAGCTGAGGCTGCCAAGCTGACATTAGCCTTTTTAAGTTGATTTAAAAGTACTTCTCTTTGCGCATCAGGTTTTCCATCAGCTAGATATTTTTTTAAATCGTAAGTTGAAAGAGCTGATTGACAATTAGAACGCGCTATAATGTCTTGATACAATTGAGTCACAATAAAAACTGTACCTATATTGCCAAGAACGGGCAATGCTTTAAAAACGAAAAAATAACGTTCGTTAAGAAGCCCAAAAGCCTTCATTCCCTTTAATATATCAAAGCTATCTTTTACGATTAAAGATACTTTTTGGGTCACAACAAATAGATAAGCTCCACCTGTTTTTAAGGAATTTACTTTGTTAATTTCAAAAACTGATACAACTAAAGAATGCAAAGAGCGTGGCAAAATGATGACTGATACAAAATAAGTCCCTTTTTGCATGCTGATAGCGCCAGCTGGTAATGAGATGAATTGAGAGGAAAGATCGATAATAGTACGTGTTAATTTACCCATTTTTTCAGTAAGATTAACAGTAAATTTAATATTACTTGCCGTTAGAAAACCTGAATATGAATTAACTGTATTACTACTCATATATTAACCTTTTGTTTAAAGCTTAATTATATGACATCTATATTAAGATATTATAAAGCCACGCACAATTTCTTTAATGGAATTGCAGATAAAAATTTGAGACGAAGGGGCAATATCTTCCAATCGCTGTTTGACATAGTGAATCGTATGCCCTGAATTTTTTAAAACCTCTATGTGATCTGTTAATGTAACCCCCATCATCAAATCAAGGTTTGGATCCGGGATATAGACATCTGGTCCATTAATCCAAAAAATATTAGAAAAAGCCGTTTCTAATAAGAAACCCTCTACCGATAAAACAATAGCATCATCAAACCCATGTGAAATTGCATAATCCATGACAAAGAGCCTATCGAGATAAGAAAGGCTTTTTAATCGAGCTGTTGGTTTACAAATAGGCATTGGAAAGACTGTAAGCCTAAAATTATCAGGGATATTTTGATGAACTTCAGACATTGTCATCAAAAATTTTCCAAATTTTCGTTTTTGAAGATTAAGAGAAGGCTCATTTCCGCCCGTGATGATCATTTTTAATCTCCAGACACCTTGCGTTGCCATATTCTTAAGAATTAAATGATCGATATCAGTTAAAGTCAACTCTGGTGGCACAATCCTAAGAGCCTCACATTGTGTTTTCAACCTTGTGAAATGAGCCTCTACTAATTGAGGAATTCCATTTACAACTTTGATGCTCGTAAAAATGGCATCGCCAAATAAAAAGCCTCGATCCGTTAGAGGGATGCAAGGCTCATTTTCATCGATAAATTGTCCGTTACAAAAAGATATGCCCATTATTTAAGTTGATTGTTTAAATTTTCTAATTGTTTTTCGAGAAATTCTAATTTTATGGTAGTTTTAACATCCTTTTCAACATCATCTGAAATTTTTAAACTATCAGCCGATAATCCGCTAATCTCTTTTTTAAGAGACTCACAGGTTTCATTCAATATTTCAGAAGCCTTTATCAAAATATCAAATTGCGTATGCTCTTCACTTATAATTTTAGAGTATCCGGACAAAAGATTTGAAAGCTCGTGATTTTCCAAATTAATCTCTTTCAGTTGGCTACCAAGGTTCTGATTGCAATCTTTGAAAAGATTTAAAGCGACCTTTGATGATTTGATATTGAGCTTAATTTTTTTTGACATCTCTATCATCGAAATAATAAGAAGTTTTGCATTACAGATTGTCGTGTCAGCTTTTGTAAAATCATCTTTTATATCAGTTAATTCTTTTAACGTCATTTTTAATTGTTCAGATAAGAGCAATAATTGCTCAGTTTTATGATCGAGTTCGATTTTTAAAATATTGAAACTTTTTTCATTTTCATTCAGATTATTTTGTAATTTTGTATTTTCATCATGAAAATTTACAATCGTATGGTCCACCCCTTTTACGGTCGATTGCATTTCAATATTGGCCTCTTTCTGATCTTCAATATCTTCTTGAAATAATTTTTTTGGTACAATGTAAAGGTAACAACTACAAACAGCAAGTGAGCCTATTGCAATCGTCCCACTAAACGCTATATTGGCTAGCGCTATATTTGAAATGGTGGTCAGGTTTGTAAGAGATATGGCTCCACTAAAACCATTAGCAAAAGCCATCCCTATCCCTACAATTGAAAACCCTCCAAGAATAACAACAGGGATATACATGCAAGCAACTTTTGTCTTTTGGCAGCAGGAGCGATTATTTGGGGCATTCACTATTGTATTAACCGGTTCCATTTAATTGCTCCTTTGATTCATGAATATGATGTTGAATAGCTATAGGCAGTATGGATGGAGAATGACTCATTTGATGCGATATGTGTTTTAAGGTTGTTGTATTTGGATTCTTTTTTAGAGCCTTATCTTCTGGTTGTAAAACTTCTCTTTTATCTTCCTGTTCGTTTAATTCATTTACTGAACCTGCTGAATTTAAATGTCCCGCATGACTTGAAATAGGGATCAATGAAATTTTATTAGCTTTCACTTTAAGCTTGTTATTTTCACTTTTTAACAACTCATTTTCTAATTTGAGTATATTAAATTTTTCTTCCTGTTCAGTTAATTTCTTTTCATGGTCTGCTTTTAATAGGACTATTTTTTCTAATTTTTTATTAACCTTCTCAACTAATGCCTCAACTGTCTTTTCAAGCTTTGAAGAAACCTCTTCTTTTTTTTTTATATCGCCCTGAAGGTTTTCATGGGTTTTATGTAAACTCTCTAATGCTTTTTTAAGCTCTTCTGACTGTTTCTGAATCCTTGCGGTTTCTTGCTTAATGGTTGAAATAGTTGCTTTACTCTCGTTTTTTAAAACTTTAAGTTTTTCGTTTTCATCAGTAAAAGTTTTAAGGTTATTCTTTAACGCTTCTTGATTTTTTTTAAGTTCTTCAACATTCTCACTTAAAAGTTTGTTTTCTGCTGCAAAATTGTCAACAAGCAATGTTTGAGAATCAAAATTACTCTGTAGATCAGCATGTGTTTTAACAAGAATTTCTACTTGTTTCTCTAATCCTTCTTTAAGAGCTTTTAACTCTTTTGCTTGATCATCAAGTTTATTGATTTCATCAGCTGTTAAACCATCAGTTTTTTTAAGCTCTTTTGCTAAGTCATCTATTTTTTTGTTCTTATCGGATATCTCTTTAATTTGAGTTTGAAGTTTTGAAATAGAGGTATCCATGAGTTTTTTTTCATCAGAAAGACGCTTTATTTGGGTCTTAAATAAGTCTATTAATGTTTTAAAATCAATAATCTGAGCATCAAATTCTTTTAAAAGACTTAATCGATTGATTTCGTAGGCCCCAAGACCAGATACTACTGCTAGTCCAACCCCTAATAAAATAATCGGTATCTGGCTAAAAATATACCCTGCGATAGCTATTATAGCACCTACTACTGCGCAGCCAGATAATATATAAAAAGATATAGGTCTAATTTTTTTTAATTCCGCATCTTTGCTTGGACTTAACTTAGGTTGACTAATTCCAAATTCTTTTAAAGCTTCATATCCAGATACTAATATTGAGAACATTTTTACCCTCCATTATTTAAGATTTGTATTATGAATAGGCTTTTGAATTTTTTATGTCAAACTTAAGAAAATAGAATCGCCTTTATGCATGGTCTCTTTATACTCTTCTTCTGGATCAGAATCAGTAGTAATAGCACCGCCAAGCTGTATATTTATTTTATTTTGATAAAAAAGAATTGTTCGAATAGCAATATTAAAATCAAAATCTCCATTTTCATCAAAATAGCCTATAGAGCCTGTGTAGATCCCTCTTGTTCGTTTTTCTAATTTTTTTATCACCTTCATTGCCATTATTTTTGGGCAGCCTGTGATAGACCCTCCAGGAAAACAAGCTTTAACAAGATCTACAGGATGGATAGATGGAATCGGGATCGATTGAATAATAGATAAAAGATGATAAACATTTGTGTAAGCTTCAAGTTTTGCTATCTTTAATGTCTTAACACTACCTGGTAAACTTATTTTACCAAGATCATTTCGCATGAGATCTGTAATCATCAAAAGTTCACTTAAATTCTTTTCACAAGTTTTTAATTTTTCAGCATTTTCACTATCTTCTAAAGCTGTTTTTCCTCTTGAAATTGTCCCTTTAATTGGTCTTGTTTCTAATTGACCATCTGATTTTTTTAAAAACCTTTCAGGCGATGAGGAAACAATTGTAAAATCGGGGTGGTTAAAGTAGCACTGAAAAGGTGCCGGATTGATGATGGCTAATTGATGAAATATCTGGAAAGGGTTTCGCTCACCCGTAAATTCGAATTCATGGGAAATATTTACTTGATAAACATCACCATCATTTATCATTTCTTGAATATGCAACACTTTATTAAAATATTCTAGCATGTCTAATTTTTTATTAACGACAAGAGGTTTAGTTGAAGTTGTAGGAATTTCTTGTAATGATTGGATGAAGACCTCCCAAAATTCTATTTCGGATAGTTTTTTTATCCAGCTATTTGCAAAGAGTGAAAGTTTGTTTGATCCATTGTGAGCAATAATTTTAGAAATTCCGGATTGATGATCAACCACCAAAGTGATGGAGGATTGTTGAAAATAGGCGTTTGGAAAAAGATTTTCAGTAGCTTCCATTCCCATTTCGTAACTTAAAAAACCAACCCAAGAAGTGTTAAGGTTGACTTTTGACTTTAATAAACCCCAAGGATTTTTTTCATTTCTAATTTCAATATGATCAAAAGGGAAAAGAAAAAGAAAAGATTTTTCGGCAGAATCAAGATCCCCACCTGAATAAAGAAGACAAGTGCCTTCCGTTTCTGCAAATAGATGGGCTATTTTCAAAAGCGTAGGCTTATCTAGACTTGTATTTAACTTAAATGTCTTCAAGGTCTTTCATGTTGTGGTAGACAGTATCGACATCATCTAATTCTTCAATCCATTCAATGAGTGCCATATTTGCTAAACGCGCCTCAGCATCACAATCTATATAAGACTTTGGTACCATATCAAGAGTTGCTTCCCCACATGGAGTCCCAAGTTTTGTCATCGTTTCTTTGACTGTAAAAAGGGAAACTGGGTCTGTAATCACGACATAAACATCATCAGAAACCTCATAGTCTTCAGCGCCTGATTCTGTAGCAACTAAAAAGAGTTCATCTTCTGTCATATTACCAATAGGAATTTGTATAATACCTTTTCTATCAAAATTAAAGGCCACAGACCCTGGAGCCGCAACTGAACCACCACGCTTATTTGTTGCAATGCGCATATCTGATGAAGTACGATTCTTATTATCAGTCATGATGTCCACGATAATGCCAACACCACCATAACCATATAACTCATAGGTAAGTTCAAAATAGTCAGCTTGATCTGCACTCGATGCTTTTTTTATGTTCCGCTCAACGATTTCATTTGGGACATTCGCCTCTTTAGCTTTCTGAAGGGCAATTTTTAATCTGCCATTAGACTTAAAATCAGCGCCGCCAATTTTTACTGCACTAATAATTTCTTTTGCGATTCTGGAAAAAATTTTCCCTTTTTTAGCGTCGGCTCTACCTTTTCTATGTTTAATATTTGCCCATTTACTGTGTCCGGCCATGATACTACTCCTATCTTATGGCAAAAAAGTTTGCTTGATTTTCCTCTATCCATTTTTCTGCTAAACCAAAATGTTTAAAATGAGATTCCATTTTTTTAAATTCTTTGGTGTGCACTCGATTGATTCCTTTCTCATCTACATAAGCTGGACACACGTTATGGACCATTTCATGGTAGACGACATAGGCTAATATATAATCCGGGAAATTTGGGCTATCGAGCATCCGGTTAATTTTGATTAACTTTAAAGGGTCATGATAAAGACCAAAAGTAACACGCGTGCGATTGCGCTGATTAAATTTGCCAAACCATGTGATTGAAAGTTTAAGCTGATTATCGAAATACTCTTTATTCAAATCATCGTAAATTTGCTGTAAATTATATACATTTCCATTTTGATAAAGTTTACTTCGATCGAGGTTAGGAGAATAATCGAGTTTTTGCAAACCTTTCTCAATAAAAGCCTTCACCATCGGATGAATTATTTTATCTTCCTGTTTTATGTAACAGGCTAATGACTGCATAATGTTTTGAGGTGCTTGCAAAAACATGCGATGCAAGGATACCTTGGTGCAATCAGGCTCCCATCTAACACTTAACATGGTAGATCGGTTGTCATTGATTTTAATTTGAAGTTTTTTTCTTAAAGAGTCTTCAAGTTCTTCTTGAAAAAGTACTATGCTCATATGAATTTTAATGTCTTGAGATTATTTTTAACTTTAAGTTTTATAAAAATGTTTCCATGAAAACCCGGCCCACATAAAATGGGTTTCCTTCCCCGTCAGTTTCCTTTATCCAGCGCTTTTGAATTCCAAATTCTTTAAAACCAAAACGCTCGTAGAGTCTTGTTGCAGGATTACCCTCATAGACCTGGAGATGAAGAAGTTCTATATTAAAATTATTTTTTGCTAAATGCATTAAATTTTTAATGAGAGCGCTACCAACTCCTTTTCCCCGATGTTCGTCTGCTACAATAATACCAAATTCACATTGATGCGCTATTTTTTTGTAAGGTTGCAAATATAAAGTAGCAATCCCGACAGGTGCTCCATCAATGACGGCTGTTAAACTGCACTTATAACGACAAAATCCGACCCATCTGCCTGTAGCATCTTCAATTTCAACCTCATCATTCATCGGAAACCAACGCCCAATTGTTGGATCTAACAACCATTTTTTAAGAGATTTTCCATCGGTTAACTCTGTATAACGAATATCAAAACCAGGAATTATATTTGCATTTTTTTCCATAGAATTAACCAAACTCCTTTAAATAGGCATTAACAAAATCATCAATTTCCCCATTCATCACAGATTCTACATTACCTGACTCAAACTTTGTTCGCGTATCTTTCACAAGTGTATAAGGCTGAAAGACATAATTACGTGCTTGACTACCAAATGCTATATCTCGCTTCTCAGGGCTCAAATCGCTAATAAGACGCTCTCTTTCCTTCACAGCCTGTTCATAAAGCTTTGATCTTAACATCTTATAGCATGTCTCTTTATTTTGCATCTGGCTTCTTTCATTTTGACAAGAAACAACAATTCCGGACGGCATATGAGTAATACGGACCGCTGAATCGGTTTTATTAACATGCTGACCTCCGGCACCAGATGCTCTATATGTATCTATCCTTACATCATCAGGCTTTATTTCAACAGAAATTTCATCTGTGATTTCAGGTGATACATCAACTGAGGCAAAACTTGTATGTCTTTTGGCGTTGCTATCAAATGGAGAAATCCTGACTAATCGATGGACGCCTTTTTCAGCTTTTGCATAACCGTACGCATAATCACCTTCAAATTTTAAGGAAATGCTCTTAAACCCACAAACATCTCCTTCTACAAAATCTAGAACTTCAACTTTCCATCCTCTTTTTGCTGCCCATCTTTGATACATACGGGATAACATGAGTGCCCAGTCACAAGATTCTGTCCCGCCAGCTCCAGCATTAATGCTAAGATAACAGTTTTTGTTATCGAGTTCGCCAGACAACATTTTTCTGATCTCAAGTTCGGTTAAGCCTTTTTCAATGGCATCAAATTCTTGAATAAGTTCAGTTAAAAATGATTTGTCATCTTCTGCAATTGCATCGGGTAAAATACTTTTTAAATCTTCAAAACGTTGCTTTAAATTTTGGTAGGGTTTCACCCAACCTCGAAGCTCCTTGCACTCGTTAATCGTAATAGATGCTTTTGCAGGATCAATCCAAAAATCAGCCCGTTCCATCAACGTTTCTAGTTCTTTAATTCTTGTTTCTTTGGTTTTTAAGTCAAAGATACCTCGACATTGTCACGATTCTCTCTTCATTTATTTTAATGCGATTTTCAATTTCGTTATTCATCTTAAAAACTCCTCTATATAGTCCTTTAGACTATAGCCTCTTGGCTCTTTAAAAGTCAAAACAATCTGCTTCAAGATACCTTTTAAGTAAAATACTCAATTAAAGTTTGCAAAAAAAAAGTCTATGAATTAGACTTGCTTCTTTATACCCGTGTTTATTACAAAATCAGGATATAAATTAGCATAAAAAGTTTTTTTTAACCATATTGCAACATTAATCTTACGTTAAGATTTAATATTATAAGAAATTAGTTGCAATATTTAAGTTAATAAGGTAAAGTAGAAGAAATCCCAATTTAATGGGATCTTAAAATTACTTTTAAAAATTTTATACTTTTAAAAATTAACAAACAAAGGACTTAAAATGGTTATGTCATCTATCGGAAATAGCATCGCTAATGCTGGTGCTTCTGTAATTAACGCAGGAAAAACTGCTGCTTCAAACGCATGGAGCTATCTTCCTGCTGGCGAAACTGTAATTTCAGCTGCATCTAGCTTTATTTTAAGCAAGTATACTCATGTTACTGCACTTGGCGCAGCTACACTTTATGCATTTTCTAAAACATTGAATGATTATAACGCATATTATGCTAATCATGTTAAACCAGAAGTTTTACATCAAGCTGAAGTTAAAGCAGCAGCTGAAGTTTTAAATAATGATGCAGTAGTAGGACAAGCTGCAACAGTTAAAACAGCTGCAGTTCTAGCAAAACCTGCAACAGTTAAAACAGCTGCAGTTGAAGAAGTTCGCGATGTAACTGATCAAATTACTACAAAAGCTGTAGCTGAAGTTTTAAATGATGATGCTGTAGAAGCTAAAGCTGAAGTTTTAAATGATGATGCTGTAAAAGCTAAAGCTGCAACAGTTAAAACAGCTAAAGTTGAAGCAAAAGCTGAAGTATTAGCACAAGATAAAGTTGACACAAGAAACTGGACTGATTTAGTAAAAGCTACTTGGAAGTCAGCATCAATTTCTGTTGCTTTAACAGTTGCTACTGTTGCAAGAATTTTAATATAATTTTCTTCAACTTCAGTTAAAAGCTCAAATACATCCAATCAAATTTGAAAAAATTTGGTTGGATGTATTTTTTTGCAAAAATCGTAACTAATTTTTTTGCATTTTTGTCCTCTTTCAGAAGGAAACGGCAACCTAAGTTGGGTGTTTTAAAGAATGGTCACTAGACCATGGCACATGAAGAAAATTATCTTAATTTTTTGGATGTGTCTATTGAAACTTCTATTTGACTAATTATTCTTACGCCTCTGAGGGGGGCTGAAAGTTTATATTTTTTCGAGAAGCTTGATTTAGTTAAAACCAAATCTAGTTTTTTCTCCTCTCTAGCTTCTCTGTGGTATTGTAAGCGTCAAATCTACCCATCTTTAAATCTTTAAAGATTTAAAGATGGGTAGATTTGACGCTTAAGAGCTTGTGAGGACGACCAATGTCATCAACTTAACGATATTTCTTTACATAATGTGTTAATTGCCGGCACCCATTTCATGTGTGCCTCTTATATATATGCTTCCCAAGGGTTACGTTCGCTATCGCTCACTCACCCTGGGAAGCTTTGTATAGCATATGGACCTATGAAATGGGTGCCGGCAATTAACACATTATGTAAAGAAATATTATTAAGTTGATGACATTGCTCCAAGCTTTGGGCCCTTATAATCTTACCAACACTACGAATGACTATGAAAGTAAAGGTTTAAATCAAGATTAGAAAGCTTAAGCAACTATATTTATTGCAATTATATTGTTTTCCTCTTATACTAAATTTTAAATTTAAACCTTATATCAAAAAAAGGGCATCTAATGGGTCAACCTTCAATTACAAATAATCTATATAATAACGCAGCATATATTTTTACTGCAGGACAAAATCTTGGCTTAAAAGCTTGGGAGTATGTGCCAACAAAAGATGTGATTATTACATCTATTGCTAATGTTGTCTTAAATAAATATGCTCAAGTTGCAGCTTGTGGTACTGCTGCTGCTTTTTCAGCATTTAATATCCGTAAAAATTACACGACCTATGTATCAACCAACACTGTTGCCAATCTAAACAAACCAATCATGATATGGAAAGAGGTTGATGGCGTGAATGGTAAAGTACAAGAAGAAGTCCAAGCTACAAAAACAGTACTCCATTTTGAAAATGGTGAGACTTGTTCAACAGAAGAGCTTCTTTTTGAGATGGAATATAAGGGAAGCAACATGGAATTTATCAAAAAAAATTGGAAACTCCCAGCATTTGCTACTGCTTGCGTTGTTGCAGCTTTTGTAAGAATTTTACTTCCATAAGTTTTTAATTAAACCCTTTAAATCTAAAGAAAATTTTCATTAATTTTCTTTAGATTTTTTTAATACAATTTGATTTTCATCATCAAATTCATAAATCCAATAAACTTGGTTTTTGTCCAGTTTTTCTCTTTTAAATTGTAATTTTTCATCGGTTAAAAAAACAGTTAAACGCTCTCCATCCATCACCTCAAGATTTAAATGGCCGTCTAATGTCACGTTTTCAGCAATAAATTCAGAATCCCCATGAAGAGTGATAGTTAAAGACTCTAACCTGTTGTAATCTTGCTTCCAATAGACATTTTCAGTGTTTCTATCTATTCCTAAATTTTTAATTTTGACGTTTTTTAACGTGCATTTACCAAGATCTTTTCCGTATTGCAGTTTGTGGTTGTTATCCAAAGAGCCTGTTACATGATTAGCTTTTATAATCAAACTACCATCAAGTTCTATATTTTCAATGTCGAGTTCAGCAATTTCTAGTTGCAATTCAGAATTCTCTAAAAACTTTCCTCCCTTAAATTTTTGAGCAATAATAGAATAAAAAGGTCCGATTGCCGGATGAAAATCAATCAACACAGAAGGCCCATTTTTTAAATAATTTTCAGGGCTTCTTAAAGGAGGCATCTTGACAGCGCAATAAACTGAAAAGCATTCGTGGTAATTACTTTGGATAATATAAAAACAGCTTTCCGGTGTTTCTAAAAAGGAGTCTGGATTATAAGATTTTTTAGTGACTGCAATAGTCTTATTTCTTTCATTATAGGTTAAATAGCTCTTTAAACATCCATAATCTGTCTCATTTAACTTCTCAGGAATTATATCGACAATTTCATCTGCAATATTTTGCATGGTAGATTCAAGCCGTCCAACCTTTATTTTTGTAAGGAGGCCTTGATTATCAATAAAGGGAATGGTTGATTTCATATTCATCAACATACCGGGAACCTGGATTTTTTCAATAGCTTGTTCAGCCTCTAAAATATCTACAAACAAAATGTTCGTGTTGGCCGGAAATTCAGAAAATTGATTACCTTCACATTCTGGTTTATCCTCAATTCCCTTTTTAACAAATTCAGTATATTCAATATTTGTAATTTTATATTCAAACCCGTTATCTGTTTCTTTTTCGATTAAAATATCCATACCTTCAGAGGCATTTACAAGACGGCCACAAGAAGAAAAGCCAAAAGCTTTTTTGCCTTTAATGCCAACTCCTACAAAGCTAATAAGCCCCCCATCAACACCTGCAACCGGGTTATTGATTTGACGAGTTAGCATTTTATTTCTATTATGCTGTTTAAACCAATCGAATACGCCTCTTTCCTTTGCAAGCTTCCAGATGACCCCATGACCGCCAGGCTTTAGCATGAGCTGATTTAAGGATGATAATAACCAATCGCCTGTTTCTGTTATGACAGGTACCATGGCTTGAGAAAATAGAAAGAAATTATCCTTGCCTCGATTAAACCAATTAGAAAGCTCGCACGTATTTTTAATGTATTCATGGTTATTCTTTTCACCTGATGTCATCATTGCAACAGGTGTGAAAATTTGTTTTCCTGTGAGCTTAAATGCTAAAAACTCTTTAGCTTCCAAATCCCGAATAAGACCTGTTAATAAATCTCTTCCAAGAAAGGGTAGCATTGCAACCGGAAGCGGCTCTTCTGTTTTTTGATCTACAAGTTTTAAGCGCTCTCCTGCACCGCCTACAGGATAAATTTCTGCCATTCCTCCAAGATTTTCAATGCCATAACGAATGAATTCGTGAAGTGAAGACGATTTTTTTGAAATATCTACTTTTAGAGGTTTAATATATCTGTTTTCATTTATTTTAAGGTGAGAATCTTCTGTTAAATCTTCTAAAATTAATGTTAATACTTTTAGTTGATAAGCAATAAGGCCATGCACGGGTTCATAAAAGGTATTAATTTGCTCTAAAGTCGAGATAAATTCATCAGTGATATGATTATTAGAAATAAGAATAGAAATTATTTTTTCCTGACCTATTATAATCATGGATTTTAACAATATTTGCCTTTTTTCATCCTGCATTTCAAAAAAATGGTTTGAGGCTTTATTTGAAGATAAGAATTGTTTGACATCCTCCAAATTATCGATGAATTCAAGCTTCATAACAGTTGCTTGAAGAGCATTCAATTTTGACAATATTTCGTTTAAGCGTTTAATACGCACTTCAATGATGATTTTTTTTTGACTTTTAAACATTAATCATTCTCAAATTTGAGTTTTCATGGGTTTTTCTTTTAAGATTTTAGCACGATTGAGTACCCTTGTATATTTATACTATCAACTACCTCCTCTTTTGCGATACACTTTTCTCATCTTGAATAACGAAGAGTATATTTAAAATTGAATCTTTTTACTCAACTCTAAAAAATCTTCAAGTTTGCAAGCATCTTAGCTATTGCAAGAACGTTTGTAATCAAGTACTTTATAAATAAGGATTTAAAAAACATATTCCAATGTTGTCAGATTTCTTGAAAATACTTGCAATGAATTCTTTTGACTATAAAATGCAAACAGCGATAAAAGGAGTATCATTACAAGGTAATCGATCAAAAAATTACGATCGCTTTGGAAGCAATCTCTTAAAATTATAGAAAGGAGTGAATCATGACCAAAGAAAAAGAAACTAAAGAAAAAGAAACTAAAGAAAAAAAAACATCAGCATTCATGAAGCCGGTGCAAGTTAGCGACACGCTAGCAGAAGTCGTTGGAAAAGGACCTATGCCGCGTACTGAAGTGACAAAAAAATTGTGGGAATACATCAAAAAACACAAACTTCAAGATACTCAAAACAAACGTAATATCAATCCAGACCAAAAACTTGCAAAAGTATTAGGTTCTACAGATGCTATTGATATGTTTAAAATGACAAGCAAAATTTCAAAACATTTGAAAGATCCGGAACTTGCAAATTCTAGATAATTCTTTTTATGTGCGAATTTTTTTTCACCAAAAAATTCGCACATCCTTTATCATGTTAGCATGAAGACAAAAGAAAAATATTCAACTACTCATTTCCTCTGGGATCTTTGGTGTACGGTTTCAATCGTCGGTATATGGCCGCGTTTTATAGAGCCAAATCTGATTTCTACAACTACTCTTGATTTCCCTTTATCTAACTTAAAAAGTAATTTACCTCTTAAAATTGTTCAATTTAGCGACCTTCATTTTAATTCCGAATTGAGCGAAAGATTTTTAAATAAATTAACAGATAAAATCCTGAAAGAATCAGCGGATATTATTGTCTTTACAGGAGATTTTCTCTGTTTTTCAAAACTTGATGGACAGATTAGATTAAAAAAATTTTTAAATACTTTACATGCTCCATTTGGTTGCTTTGCCATTTTGGGCAATCATGATTACGAGAATTTTATTTCGATTAATGAAAACGGTGAATACGATCTCATCGACAATTTAAATTCATCATCGACCCTTGCAAGAGGCTTTAAAAAGCTTTTTTCAAAGATTATACTTAAAGGTACGAGCACTGAAAGGGCAAAAAATAGCAATGTTCATGAAGGCTTAATCGAGTTATTAAAAGAAACACCTTTTACAATTTTACACAATGAAACCAAGCTCATCGATATAAAGGGCACAAAATTAAATATTTGCGGTCTTGGAGAATATTCTCTTAAGAAATGTTTACCAGAAATTGCTTTTGAATCTTACGAAACGGATTATCCTGGAGTTATTCTTTCTCATAATCCTGATAGTCTTTCTCTATTAAAGAATTATCCGGGAGAGATCATCTTAAGTGGCCACACACATGGCGGACAAGTAAATTTGCCCTGGTTAAGGAATAAATTTATGGCACTTGAAAACCTCAAGCTTGTAAGAGGCCTAGTCCGTCAATATAATAAAAATATTTATATTAATAAGGGTGTTGGTAGCGTCATGAAATTTCGCTGGTTTTCTATGCCGGAAATCCTTGTTCTTAATTTAACCCCCCTTAAGGAATCTCCATGAAACAATTGAGCGTTATTCTGCTTGCTGGCGGCATAGGATCGCGAATGAATTCACCAATTCCTAAACAATTTTTAATGCTTCAAGGCAAAAGAATTGTAAATTATAGCTATGATTTCTTCAAAAATCTAGGAAATATTCACGAAATTATTGTTGTGTGCGACCCTTCCTTCAGATCTTATTTTGAGGAAAACGAACATGTTAAATTGAAATTTGCTCTGCCCGGCACAAGACGACAAGACTCTGTCTTTAATGGCTTATCCCAAGTTTCTGAAAATAGTGATTTTGTCATGATTCATGATGGCGCAAGACCCTTTTTAAATAAAAAAATTGTAGAAATGGGTATAAATGAGGCGATCCTTCATGGAGCTGCAACACTTGCAACACCTTTAAAATTTACTGTAAAGCAAGCAGGCCCAAACGGCCTTATCAAAAAAACATTAGATAGATCAACTCTTTTTGAAATCCAGACACCGCAGATCATCAAAACTGAAAAGTTAAAACAGGGCTTTAAAGTTAGCCATGAAACAAACATTGAGGTCACAGATGATGTCTCTCTTATAGAACTATTAGGCCTTCCTGTCAAACTCGTGATGAGCTCTTATCAAAATATTAAGATTACAACAAGGGATGATTTGAGCCTTGCTGAAAAAATATTAGAAACATACCTCCCATGAATACACTTCAGTACCATTACAAAATAATCATTGCTTATGATGGTACATGTTATCAAGGATGGCAAATACAGCCAAATGGCATCTCTATTCAAGAAGTGATTCAAAATACCATGAACATCATCTTGAAGAACCAAGTAAAGATTCGAGGGTCTGGTAGAACGGATACGGGTGTTCATGCGGAAAATCAGGTGGCTCATTTTAAATATAGCGTTGAAATTAATAAAGAGAAATTTTTGTATTCGATAAATGCTCTTTTACCATCAGATATTCGGATAAAATCTATAGAAGAGACAACAGAGAAATTTCATGCGCAACATAGTGCTACCGGTAAAACATACCATTATCATATTCATCTTGATAGAGTCTCAAACCCTTTTAAACAAGCCTATTCATGGCATCTCCATTATCCGGTTGATGTTAAGCTTATGAGGGAGGCTACTATCTGCTTTTTGGGGACGCACGATTTTACATCATTTGCCAATGAATCGCATAAGGGCGCTTGCGCAAAAGACCCAATCCGCACCTTGAAAAGAATTGATATCATCGCGCAAGATGGTGGAATCAGGATTGAATTTGAGGGGAATGGTTTTCTTTATAAAATGGTACGCAATCTTACAGGTTTTCTGGTCGACATTGGTAGGGGAAGAAGATTTAAAAAAGAAATCCCCTCTCTTTTGGCTGCAAGGAATAGAAAATTAGCGAGCAAGGCAGCACCAGCTGCCGGTCTTTTTCTAAATACGGTGCATTACCTTTAAATTTAATATTTACATTGTACTAGGCGGTGTACCCAAAAGGTTAAATTTTATGGGTACTCAGAGCAGGAGCTCCTGACGTAATTTTTTATATACACTTATTTACGATTTAAAGTACTAGAATCTGTAATATCTTCAAATGATTTAAAATGTTTAACGCCCCTATCAATAAATGAAGGAATTTCAGGGTAATTAGCCTTGCAAACCAAAACAGGTACAGCGCGTGTACCAAGGAGAGCCTGCATCCCCCTCGGGGTATCTTCAAAACCAATAACGGCATCATCATCTGTCGCATACATGGATATAGCTTTTAAGTAACACTCAGAATCAGGCTTTGGATGAGTGTAGTCATGGCGTGTGATCCAACTCGGAATTGTTCTTAAAATTGGATTATTTTGGCACACAGCACGAATAAGCTCTATTGGTGAGTGAGTTACAACAACTCTTTTTATATTTGCTTTTTGAAGTTCCGTTAATAACGCTTCAACCCCTGGCATAAGCTTTGTCTGCCCCTCATCCAAAAGCTTCAATATATTTTCCTTTTTCTGACCATAAAGAAGATCCCAGGATGGCTCCATTTCTTGTAGTTTTGGAAATTTTTCAAATAATTCATTTTTTAAAATATCTGCGCTATAATGGGCTGTTTGGCAATATCTCTCAAACGTCCAGTCAAGATCAAACCCATATTTTAAACACATTTGTTTGTAGGCTAAAAAATGCATCTCTTCAGTGTTGACAAGCAGCCCGTCAAAATCAAAAAGGAAAAGTTTATAGTCATGTATCCAACGCATATTGCTTTTTAATCTCTCTTTTATGAAAATCTTTTTTATGAAGACATTATCAAACTATCTAATTTTTATTTTTCTTATTTTCAGCGCCTGTTCCTCAACTGGTGATGATCATCACAAAATGAGCCAAAAGGCGGAATTTATCTACCGCGTTCATCATGAACATCTCTTTCCCGTTGAAACTCCAAAGTTACAAGCCCAAAAACCCTACCCTTGGGAAATTGGTAATAATGGCAAGTACCCTCTTGTGACAAAGGAATATTTTCGCTGCAAAGGAAGCAGCTTAAACCCTGTTCGCCATTATCAAGGGGAACATGGCATTGAGCGGTTCTATGATTGCGGCGGCTCTGAAAAACATTCTCTACCTCTAAGAGAGAGTAAAGAATTTATCTACCCTATTTTAATTGAATTACTTAATTATCTCCAGACTAAAACAGGAAAACGTGTGGTGATCACTTGCGGTCATAGATGTCCTGATCATAACACCTACTCTGATCCTGCATTAAGTAATCAATATTCAAAACATATGATCGCTGCTGAAGTCTCATTTTATCTGCAAGGAATGGAGGAAAATCCGGCAGCTATCGTTCAGCTGATACAAGATTACTACAAAACTCAAGAAATTTATACCAACAAAAAAGATTATACAGAATTTAAAACGTACGAAAAAGATGATACCAACGTTTCAACACCGCCTATTTATAATAAAGAAATTTATCTAAAACTTTTTAAAAATAAAGAAGGTAGAAACTTTGATAATCGCCACCCTTACCCCTATATTAGCATTCAGGTGCGTCATGATCGAGACAAAGACGAGCGTGTTGTCTATACATGGAAGGAAGCAAACCAAAACTTTTTACGTAAATAAACAGTTTAAGCTTGCAACAAACGTAACCGTTTACCTATAATCTGGGCTTCCCGCATTCAATATATGCCGATGTGGCGAAATGGTAGACGCGGTAGACTCAAAATCTACTTTAGGCAACTAAGTGCTGGTTCGAGTCCGGTCATCGGCAAATTACAACCGAATAGTTCGAAAGGACTATTCGGTTTTTTTTTTAGAAAGGATTTTATGATAATATATGGTATCAAAACATTTGATCTTAAAACAGCCCCTATCCTTTTGCATGCACAGATTGCGGACATGAACATAAACAAGTGCAAGTAGATCGTACATTTTTTACCCTATACCACATTCCATTTATCCCTTTTTTGAGGAAAGCGCGTATAAGCTGTCCTATGTGCTGTAGGGAAATAAAGAAGAACAAATTTTTCAAAGAATTAGCTTCTAAAATTAATCCGGCAGAAGCAAAATTTCAATTTAAATCTATCCTCAAATCAGCGAGAACTCCATTCCATGCTATAGCTGCATCCTATCTTGCAGCTACACTTGTAATAGGAGTCATGACTTACACCTATTATGAAGATCTAAAACATCAGAACCAAGTAAAAGCTTATCAACAAAATCCTACCGATAATGTGCTTCTAATAGCAAAGAATAATGATAGCGCCTATCCCTATACAATCATATACATACCGGAAATTCATGAAGAAGAAGCCATCGTTTTCGATTGGAAATATAATTATGAAAACTTTAGCGATGCTAAGCATGCCTTGGAATTAGCTATCAATAGTGTTAGCAACAAAAGAATAAAAACCAACTTTTCTGAACCGTATACAATAGCATCAAAAGATATTTCACAAATTGAATATATGTATGCCCATACCTTTGATAAAAGAATAGATTGGCGTCCATTTTTTTCTGATCAAAAATAATGACCGCAAAATTTTCAATCTGAAAGTGATACAGATTTGTATCGCTGTATTATTGATACGTATCTGTACCAACAAAAAAACAATTGTTCTATTCTATAAGAGGTTTGTACCCTTTTATAGGTTTTTGATTCTTTACATAAATCATCCGGAATGCTAGATTTTATACTTATAATCGGTTCAATCTTTTAGATTTTACGAATTTCTTTTAAAAAATGTTTCGAAAGATTCTTTCTGTTTTTTATACACCTAACCAAAATAATTATCATGATAACACACAATTTCCACACAAAAGAGCCTTGGTTTTCATTAATCAAACAAGGAATCAAAACCGTTGAAGGAAGAAAAGCCACCAAACTTTTTAAAAAAATAAAAGCAGGTGATCAGATCCAATTTACTAATGGCACTGATATTTTCATGGCAGTAGTCGAAGATGTTCGCTCTTATCCTACAGTTGAGAAATACTTGGAAGAAACGACTCTTGCAAAAGCCCTGCCTGGTATTAATACCATGGAAGAAGCTTTGGAAATTCATTATCTTTGGAGCGCTAAAGATAATATCAATGAATATGGATTCTTAGGTATTTTTATTAAGCCTATGCTACAAAATAATTAAATCAATTCCCTTTAATAAATCACTTGTATCAGATTTTTCACATCCTACTTACTAAACAGATTATATTAAAAAAGTTTTCCCTTTTTTCTTTTTACTGTAATCTACTAATGAATGCTAAATTAATAGATTTTAATAGGTGTGCGTTTTAAAATGAGATCGCAAATTTATCGAACAAAGTCTCTTTAAAAAGAATTTTGTTCGGTTTTTTATTTTCTAAAACCTCTTCAAAAATAGATAGAAATTTAATTGCCACATTTGATAAAAGCTTTTTGTAAGTCTATTACTCAAATAGAGAATAAGATGAAATTTGAAAAAACTTATTTTTGTTTGGAATCAAATCCCGGTTCCAGATGGAGTACTTATCATCATCCAAGTAAAAAATTATTTGCTAAAAACGTGTTTAAACAATTGTTAAGGTAATGAATATGAAAAAAATAGTTTTTTTAGTGCTGCTGTCAGCTATTTCAATGTCATTTAATATATGTGGAGCAGAAAACATGAATAATTCCTATTCCGGTTATCAAAAATATGGAAAGGAGACAGTAAGTTCTATTCAAGGAAATGGCTCTGTTGTACTTGAAGAGACTAAAGTTTTGGGACTTTTGCAAGTTAATGGGAGCTTAAAAGCCGATGAATCGTTGATTAACAGCCTTCAAGTCAATGGTCAAGCTGATCTCAATAATTGTGTTATTGCAAATACAACAATCATAAATGGTTCTTTGAATGCTAACAACACTAAATTTCAACAAGAATTGTCTGTTGCCTCACAAAAGATTGTTTTAAGAATGTGTTCTTTAGATTCTTTAACTATTCGAGAAGTTAGTGGCTATACCGGCACTCAAGTGATTGATTTACGTAGCGGAACTAACGTTACAGGAGCAATTACAGTTGAATCAGGTAAAGGTGAAATATGGATTTCATCAAACAGTGAAATTCAATCTTCCCAAGTTTCCGGAGCACAAGTTTATAAAAAATGACCCTTTAATCCTTCTATCTGTAAGCGAAGATTCCATCTTTATAAAGGGTTCAAGCTTATAGATCTTGCGCATTTCTTCGATAAAATGGTTCGATAATTGTCCGGTCATCGGCAATTGCTGCCATTTTAAGAGCTCTCTTCGTCATGACAAGCCTACTGATAATTTTTTGGCTTTTTGGATTTGTCGATTTTTCATTTTTAAAATTTAAAATAGTTTATATATTGATTATCACAACACCTGGTTTGTTTGGGATTAGTTTGTTCATGGGTGGATTAACAATTTTATTAAAAGACATTGGCTGGTTGATGAACATTCTTAATAATAGTTTTTTATTTTTAAGTGGAATTTTTTTACCATTGGACTCTTATTCTGATCAGCTTCAAAAAATAGCATTAATGATCCCAACAAGCCAAGCCATTAAATTACTTAATCAAAATCAATTTTTTATTAATGATTGGGTTGTAATGGCAATTATCAATCTTTCATATCTTTTAATGGGGATTTTCTGCTTTTTCATCTGTGAGAGAAAAGCAAAAATGAAAGGGATTTTAGGGCATTATTAGCTTTAAGTTTTTTCCGAAATAATTTTGTTCATCTTTGAGAGTATAAAATCTTTTGATAAGAAGATGTACGTTTGTAAAAGGATCTTCTTTCGGATTGTCATCCTGTTTTGAAACCAGCAAAGAGGCATTTTTGCAAGCTGTATCTATAAGATGATGTGTGCAATCGAAAATTTGCACGCCATCTTTATCATATTCAGTAAAACCCGGCCATTTTTTTAACGCTTTAAGCATTTGTTTAGGACCGCCAAATCCTGATTCTCGCAATTGAAAATGCAGAAACGGCCATAGCTCAAAACAAGGATTGGATATGATTGGTTCAAATTTTCGTGCTTTACATAATGCAATAGCCTCAATATATGCTGATATATCATTGTCTCGATCAAAGACACAAAATATTTTGTCGTATTTTACTCCATCCTCTTTAGACTTCCTCTTAGCGGTATTTACAATGCTCTTTGGATCGGTGCCGTCTCCTTTGCGTGTGTGTACATGTATCCGTAAACTTTTTGCAAGCTCACACAAATAATCAACTTCCGTCTCTCCTTCACAAACAACTAAATCTATTGGGGAATAGCGGGAATCAGCTTTTTTATAGGAGCGTCTTGAAATTTTTGTCTTCATGAAAAGCGAAATTTTCCTATAAATGGAAGTGCTCCATAGCGACCTTGTAAATAACCTTTTCCTATGGCTTCGCCTTTGCGCGGTTTAAAATCTAAAAGGGATGAAAGCCGCGATCTTTGAGATTCGTCTTTTTGCACAAACCACACTTGATCTCTTCTAAATAAATCGCTATCTAGCAATGAAGTATCATGAGTTGTAAAAATGAGTTGTGCATTATTTTTATTCAATTTGGGATTGTGAAAAAGCTCTATCAAATATCTTACAATATTTGGGTGTAGATGAAGATCAAGCTCATCTACACAAAGAACTAGTCCGTCACGTAACGCTTTTAGCCATCCGCCAGCTTGTAAAAATAAGCGTCGTGTCCCATCTGATTCATCATGAAATAGGTCAAAAAAAACTTTTTGATCAGAATCCAACATTTTATGCTGTGTTTTGATAGCTGTTTTTTTCAAGGGAGGAGTTTCTTCCTCTATAAGTTGAAAATCTTCTATTCCAATATCAGCACATTCCATGAACTTTCGAATCCAAGGTAGCGTATTCGGATCTTTCAAAAATTGAAAAGTAAGATCCGGATTGAATGAGGTTTTTTGTATAAATCCATTTTCTAATAAAATGACAAGTTGGTCTTTAAACCAAAGAAAGATGGGTTTTAGTTGCTCACTGTTAAATTGTACTGCTGTAGAAAGATATAGGGCGTTAGAGCGAGTCATTTGTTCCCACGCCTTATGCTCTCCCTTAAAGCTTGGCCCCTGATACCAATCATAGATTTTGGACGAGGGGTTCCATTTTCTTGTAAACCAAGTTTGACGATAATTTTTAGGATAAGCATATAGCTCCTCACTAATAATTTGATCTTCATTAAGGCTCAAGTGGTAAGTAAACCGCGTTTTGTCACAAACAAAATCTATGGAAAACTCGCTTGGCTCCTCTTTTGATTTAGCATTGAGCCGAAAGGGTTGTAACGGTATTTTCTGCTTTTCTTGGAAGGAGGTGGAAGATAATAGAACAAACTGTTGTAAAAAGTAGAAGGCTTTGATTAAGTTACTCTTCCCTCCGGCATTTGGACCATAAATCACAGCGGAACGCACTAATCGCTGATGTGGAGAAAATTCAAAGGTGTTTGATTGAAGCAGTTCAGACCCTTTACTTGCGGATAAACTCAAAACTTCTTCCTTTTCGAAAGATCGAAAGTTTTTAACTGAAAATTGCAATAACAAGGGTAACTCTCCTTTATAATTGTTGTGTTTATTTCATTTTTGCATATTTTCTGCAAAATGTCTAGACTTTTTCAGTTTTTTGCATTATTTTTTGAGTTAACTTATAGTAAAAGAATATTTAAACGTGTAAAGACCCACGTAAAAGAGACCAATAAATTTATGAATATGGAGGAAAAATGGCTAAGCCAGACAGTATAAAATTAAATTTAACATTAGCAGGAAAGACCTATGCACTTGGTATACTAAGCTTTAACACAAACTAGGAAGAATTTTCTTATCACTTTACATACCCTTTAGATGCACCGATAAATCATTTTAATTACGATACCGGCTTATATACTGCCCGATTTGACCATATAACTTGGCATCAAAATAATATACATATAAAAAGACGAGATAATGTTGCTATTGAACGTATTGATTTAAATCCAGGCCCGCTTTTCTGCGATAAGCCAGTAGTCACACCACTTTATATCGAGTCTATCTATTTCAAAAATAATAGCCCTTGCTTACAAGAGCAAGAACACTTTTATGGATGGAAATCTAGTCAAACTCAGCAGATTTTAAACTTGGAAGAATCTTCTGGTTTCAGTGTTATGTTTATTTTAGTGCCGTCTTTAACGAAAATGGAAGACCTCCTGCTTGGTTTGCAATTTTTAGATCCTCCCGAAGGAGTGAATTATCCTCCTTGCCTTGTTGATCTTTGCAACGAAACTCATCTAGCAGGTCGAATCATTCTATGGAGCGGGTGGGATCTTATTATTTTGACATCACCTTATACTTGCAAGATCAAGTCAGTGATTCCAAAAGAATTAGGGGATAGCTACAGGTTGCCCACTATAAAAATGTTCCAGCGGCCCTTACGGATTTGCTAAAGCAAGCGAATGATTTGACAAGAGTAGATGATCGCCTTATCAAAGTCAGTTAATTTATAATTGAGCTTTTCATTTATAATCTTCTCAAGTTTGAAGACAATTTCTTTGAGAAAGTTATGAACATTTTCCACAATCTCTCCCTAGAACCCCCTCTCTTTGTTGTTCTATATATATGAAGGAGGTAAATAAAAGAGACTTGAATGCGCTGAATCATGCTAAGTAGCTCTTTTTTAGATTTTTGATCCTTTACAGCAATCATTAAAAAGAGTAGATTCTATATTTATAAAGGATTCAAGCTCATAGATCTTGCGCATTCCAAGGCCGAAGTGGTTCGATAATCGTCCGGTCATCGGCAATTATAACCTAATAGTTTTAACGAGCTATTCGGTTTTTTTATATTTGTGATTTTCAACCCTTAAAAATATTTTTAAAAGAAATGGCAACTTTTACTATACATTGTCAAGACCCTTGGTTTTCATTTATCCGTCAAGGTATTAAACCCGTTGAAGGTCGAAAAAACATCAAAACTTATTCAGAGATCACGGTTGGAGATACAATTAATTTTAGCAATGGTAAAGAGACTTTTTCAGCTGTTGTAACTGAGGTGAGAAGTTATGTTTCAATTGAACAATACCTTTTTGATGTGACAGTTGAGAAAGCTCTACCAGGCATTAATACAGTCGATGAAGCATTGAAAATCTATTATCAATGGAGTACGCAAGAACAAATCAGAAAATATGGCTTCTTAGGAATCTTCATCACACCTTTGCTGTAATATTTAGCTTTGCCTCGCGTTTTTGTAGGTCAAACTTTAGAATATAAGGTAATTGATTTCTCTTTTGCCCTTTTTTTTTAACTCTGTTCCCCGCATTCAATATATGCCGATGTGGCGAAACGGTAGACTCAAAATCTACTTTAGGCAACTAAGTGCTGGTTCGAATCCGGTCATAGGCAGCCTCAACCAAATAGTTCGAATGAGCTATTCGGTTTTTTTTTCAAGCGTCTTTGGTGGAAGAGGATAGTAAAATGACAATAAATGCTCGCAAAGCTGCGTGGCTATCTAGTTTGGGGGCCGGCTTAGAATATTTTGACTTCATCATTTATGGGATGATGGCTGAATATCTTAGCGCCTTATTTTTTGTTGAGGATGAAGCTTGGTTTGGTTTGATAAAAACCTTTGCCATTTTTGCTGTCGGTTATCTGGCTCGTCCCTTTGGAGGAATTTTTTTTGGAATGATCGGCGACACTTTTGGGCGAAAAAAGACCTTTCTATCTGTGATGTTCCTTATGGCAGCTGCAACATTTGCAATAGGCTTATTGCCAACTTATGCCCAAATCGGAAGTTTAGCCCCCTGTCTTCTAATCATTTTTCGACTGTTACAAGGGATTTCATTTGGTGCGGAACTACCTGGGGCCATTACTGTCGTGTGCGAGTATGCTGAGAGGCAAAATCAAGGGGCTTGTACAAGCATTGTAATCGCCAGCACAAGCATTGGGGCGATGCTAGCGTCTCTAGTGCTTTATCTACTTTCTGAAGCAATTTCAAGGGAGCAAATTTTGAGCTGGGGATGGCGCATTCCCTTTCTGCTTGGCGGATTGCTAGCAGTTGCCAATTATTACATCAGAAACCATTTGCAAGAAACACCTGAGTTTTCGAGCTTGCAGAAGAATAACCCGAAATATGGCGCCATAAAAGATCCACTTATCGATCTTTTTCGCTTGTATAGGTGGCAGCTATTTCAAGGCATTGGAATGACACTTTTTGTTTCAAGTTTAGTTATTGTAGCTCTTTATTTGCCTACATACCTGACCGCCCATTTCGGCTTTAGTTCGTCCGAAGTATATTTAAGCATACTCTTGAGTATGTTTTGGTCGGCCATCATTCTGCCTATTTGTGGTCGTTTGGCTGATTTCGTAGACAAAAGAATGCTATTTGTTTCAACTGCACTTGTCTTTGTGGTTGGCGTTTTCCCTCTGTTTGCACTTTTAAAATTTCAGACGTTTAGTACTTTGCTTATCTTTATGATTTTATATCAGACGTTTATAGCTTGTGTGAGCAGTTGCTATTACCCACTTTTGGCGTCCTTATTTCCCACAAGAATGCGCTATACGGCAATTGCAGCTTGCTATAACATTAGCTATTCTTTTATGGCTACCCTCCCTCTTTTACTCACTGCTCTTATCAGCAATCTAGCTACCCCTGTCAGCCTTAACTGGCTGCTCATGGCCCTTGCAATGCTATCTTCGATATGTTGTTGGCTCAGTGGCAAGAAAGAATCTGAAAAAATAATATTTACATCTACTTTGGTATAAATAAAGGAACTTATGATGATTCGGGGCATAATTTTTACATTTTTACTTTTTTTTGTAATCGCTCCAATTGAAGCTTCTAATACCCCAATAATTTATATATACGCAGGACCTGGGGTATCAAAAAATAGCTTTATACAGACCGAAAATACGATGAATCTATTTCTTAAATCTAATTATCTTATCAAACATATTCTTCCTGAGCAAATTATTCATGATCAGTGGGAAGAGCAAGCTGCTCTATTAATTATTCCTGGTGGTGCAGACATTCCTTATATGAATGCGTTAAACGGTGACGGGAATCAAAAAATTAGATCATACATTGAAAATGGAGGGGCATTCCTTGGAATTTGTGCAGGAGGTTACTATGGGGGTAACTTCGTTGATTTTGCTAAGGGAACTGATTTGGAAGTATTAGGTAAACGAGAACTCTCTTTTTTCCGAGGTACTGTACGAGGACCTATTTTAGCTGATTACGACTATAAAAGTGAATCTGGTGCGAGAGCTGCCAAAGTTATATTAAGCAATTCTTCTCCATTACAAAACGCTTTTCATTTTACAGTCTATTATAACGGTGGCGGTTACTTTGTTGACGCTGATAAAAAAAACAACACAACTATTCTTGCGTTTTATGATATTAAAGAGCAAGAAGCAGCCATTATTGAATGCCAAGTAGGATCTGGAAAAGCTATATTAAGTGGTGTTCATTTTGAATATGACCCTAACATTATGGACGCTGATAATAAATATTTAAAACAGATTCTACCTACCCTCAAGAGTGAGAATTCGCAACGAATTCGTTTAATCCAGCACTTACTTGAACGTCTTAATTTAAATTGCAGCCATATTTCCCAATCTTCTAATAATTGGTAAGTCTACTATAGAATTCGTATTTACCGCACCCCAATCGAAATCGAGAAAAGTTCTAAACTCGTCCGCTGAGGGGCACCATCAACCGAATAGTTTGAACGAGCTATTCGTTTTTTTAATACCTAAAAGTATTTGAAAAGACCCTATTGTCCTATTCAAAAGAAGTTTTTAACCAGATTGCAAATAAAGGATCGTCGAAAATTACAGTCCCACGACCAGCTCCTTCCTCATCCAAAATCTCTTTGTCTTTCAATGATTTAATAGCAGATGATAAAGCAGCACCACTAGAGATTTCATATTTTTTCAAAAGCTCTTTTCCAAAAATTTGTTTTCCCTCTTTTGCTGCAAGCCGTAAAGTTCTTTGTTGTGTGGGTGTTAAAGTACTAAGGAGCGTTTGATAAGCATATGCATTTTGTTGAACAACTATTTTCAAGGCACTATTTACTTCTTCGATTGTGATTTCATTTTTACCAAGTGCCACTAGATGAAAACACACCATCTGCACATAATTTGGAGTATCCTGAACAAGTTTTCTAAGATGTTCTATCGCATCGCGATCACATGTTATCCCAACATTCATAAACCTTTTTAAAATCCAATCTGTGAATTCATCTCCAAAAGATGGAAATTCAATCGATTGACAAAATTTATATAGGGGTCTAGACGGGTTGTTCAGCATATCATAGATAACACTTCTCCTAGAACCTGTGAAAATAAAAGAAATGTTTCGTAATTGCTGCATATGAGTCCTCAATGTAGCTTCTAACCATCCCCCATCATCTATCTCTGTGACTTTTTGAAATTCATCTATTGCAAAGATCGATCCTGTCTCAAGCTTGCTAAGGGATGACAACACATCCTGAATTACTTCTTTAATATCTTTTTCTGATGATGTGACAGAGTCTAGTGTGAAATCAAATGATGAACTCCCTGTGTTTGGATCGATTTGAGTAGACATCTTAGGCCGTAAGCTGGCGAATGATTTTAATGTCGATTTGAAAGAGTCCAACCAACCTTCTCTATTTTTCAAAGCTCTTAACATTTGGTGAAGAAAGTCTTTGTGGGACGTAATATTGAAAATATCGATGAATATGTAAGAATGCGAACTATTATTTAGCTTTTTGAGGAGATTTAACAGGAAAGATGTTTTGCCAAATCTACGCGGCCCGATCAATACGACATGTATTCGATTAATCAGAAATTGAGAGACAAAATTTTCAAGATTCGGACGAGGCAGATAATATTCGCCCTCGACCAGACCGCCGAATTTAAAAGGATTTATAGGTAATTTATTCATAATTCCCTTTGTAACAGATTTGTTTATTATTGGCAAGCGGGTGGGGCTAGATTGAAAATTATTAAACATTTCTAATCCAATTCTCTAGGTATTAGCCATTTTATTTGTAACAGATTTGTTTATTATTGGCAAGCAGGGAGGGCTAGAAAAAGATTTTGAAGTATTTCCTAATTAAACTAAGTAAAGTAATGAACATTTTTCACAATCTCCCCCTAGAAACCCCTCTCTTTGTAGTTCTATATATACTTCTCTTAGTTGAATATGAGAAAAAATTTAGAAGTCGCTGCTTGTAGATTTGAAACGAAAAAAACAAGCTACTATTATTATAGGAATTTTTTTTCGTTTCAAAGATGCATGCAGCCACGATGAAATTTTCTCATATTCAGCTAAGAGAAGTATATATGTATGAAGTAAATAAAAGTGTAGAATCTGCCTAAAGCTATGCTAAACAGCTCTTTTATAGATTTTTGATCCCTTACCTCGCTCATCTACAAGCGAAGATTCCATTTTTATAAAGGGTTCAAGCTCATAGATTTTGCGCATTCCGAGGGCAAAATGGTTCGATAATTGTCCGGTCATCGGCAATCCACAACCGAATAGTTTGAACGAACTATTCGGTTTTTTATAGAAAGTATTTTATGATCATACATGGTATCAAAACATTTGATAAAAAAATAGATTGCCGCCCATTTTTTTCTGATCAAAAATAATGATCGCAAAATTTTCAATCTGAAAGTGATACAGATTTGTATCGCTATATTATTGATACATATTTGTATCAACAAAAAAACAATTACTCTATTTTATAAGAGGTTTGTACCCTTTTATAGTTTTTTAATTCTTTACATAAATCATCCGGAATGCTAAATTTTATACTTATAATGGGTTCAATCTTATAGATTTTACGAATTTCTTCTACAAAATGTTTCGAAAGATCATTTCTGTTTTTTTTACACTTTACCAAAATAATTAATTTCTTTTAAAAAAGCGGTATTGCATCGCATTAAAAAATGAATATTGTTATATATTAATTTGGAAAATAATAAGACACTTGGATACCCACGATCAAACAATAGAATACTATTTGATAAACAAGAAATGTTTTTTCTTGAGGATATGAAATAATTAACATGCGTTATTGCTAAATCTCTTTCTGATGCATTGAATGGGCATATTAGGGCATGCAATACAATTCCACTCAAAACATCAACAAATTGAGAAACCAAAGACATAACCATGCGAGATTCAGTC
>Ga0105048_10000880_pt1 | contig 47929 bp, 46 predicted proteins | sample MAT05_FD_78382 | JGI IMG/M metagenome (GOLD analysis project Ga0105048, IMG submission 78382) | Freshwater microbial communities from Lake Fryxell liftoff mats and glacier meltwater in Antarctica - MAT-05 | ecosystem: Environmental > Aquatic > Freshwater > Ice > Liftoff microbial mat | place...
GAGGGGGCCGAATCCGGAGCTGAAGCTGCCTTCGGAGGCAAGTCCGAGGGAGGTGCCGGCTATCTGCATTCCCAGTCGGGCTTTGGTGCGGGCGGCTGCGTGCGGGCTGAGGGTGCGGGGGATGTCGCCGGCGAACGTGCCGAGCTGGTCTGTGTCCAGCCCACTTGGCGCCGTCACGCTCGCACCGAGAACACTCCGGAAGGCCTCGTGGGCGAGTAGTTCTTTTCCGTGCATGGTGGCGAAGGTGATCGAGCGCCCGGTGTACGGGGTGCGGGGGAGCGTCATGGGACGTAGTCAGGCCCGGAGACGTCGCTGTCGGCGACGAACATCACGCCACTGGATGTGCTGAGAAGTTCGCGAACGGCATCGATGAGGTCGCCAGCTTTATCCGGCGGGAGGACAGTGATGAGAATAGTGAGGGTGTCGTGGTCAGTGACAAGCACGGCCCCGGAGTGCTGTCCACGGTGTCCGATGCCCGGCACCCCTGAGACGGACGTGTATCCGGTCGCGCCCGCGGAGGCGATCAGTTCCCGGATTGCGGGGGCGTCGCGGGCGGGCACGATGACCTCCAAGCGCGTCAACTTGCTCAGGTCGTTCATGGTCATTGTCCTTCCATTGTCGCGCGGCTGGTCTTCCAGTCGTACGGGGCGTGCCCGTGTGCAACCAGCCCTAAAACGGGATCTGGCTGGAGAGCGCCAACGCCGATGCCACGAGCAGCACCGCGGCGTTCAGCTGCACCCGCAGCGGCATAGACCCAGCAACCTCGCCGCGCTGATCCAACGAAACGTCTCCTCTGTCGGGGACCGGCGGGATACGTCCCGACGCAAGCGTGCTTGCGATCGCTCCGAGACCGCTGCTCACACCGGCCCCCCGCTACCTGAATTTGGAAACGGGAAAAATATAGCACTTGTTGGATGTCGGGAGCCGAGTGGAAGGAGACTGTGGTGGGGTCAGGGAAAGTGGGGGCCTCGAGCAGTGGCCCGCCCTGGCCAATCATGCCTGCGTCCTGTTGTGCGTGGCAGAGAACCGAACGTGCGGCGGCGAGACGTCGCGGCCCCTCTGGACCGGGACCACCGCATTGGGGAACGTGAACGGTCCCCTCGGGCCATCGTCATTGCCAGCTTCGGTGTACCCGCCAACTCCCAGCACCGAGTTCCCTCCATCGACAGCTTCGGATGGATCCTCTACGTCTTCGTCATTTAGGCACTCCGTTCGGTCGAGCAGCGTTCCGCGGATCGACCCGCCCGCAGCGCATCCCGGAACCGGGGGGCGATGTGAGCTGCAACGAACCGAACGGACCCCGCGCGGGGAACTACGATGAGAGAAAGGCTCCACTGCCACCCGCGGGAGGCGCCCAGCCGCGCTGACGCGGTGACGAAGTGACTTGATGGAGGCGTTATCCTCGTGCCGTCTGAACCGACCCGTCTGACCGCTGAGGCTCCGGGAGGGGACCAGCTCGAGGGCTTCTTAGCGGCCTATTACCAGCACTTGGCCAGCGACGACGCGCAGGCGTACGAGCCGAACGTGCTGCGCGCGCGAGCAGTCGATCACCGGCGGGTCGCCCACACCCGCACCCCCACGACCGCGACGGTCGAGATCGGCAACGAACGCGGCTGCAGCGTCGTGTACATCGTCACGGATGACATGCCGTTCCTCGTCGACTCGGTCACCGCCGAGCTCGTGCGCCAGAACTCCGCCATCCACCTCGTCGTCCACCCGCTCCTGGTCGTGGCGCGCAACCGGCAGACGAACGACATCGTCAACGTGCGGAGGATGCCGACCGAGATCGGCATCTCGAGCGGAGACACCTCCTCGATGCCGGACATCTCCCACCTGCTCGCCTCCGAGGGCGACGCGTCCCACATGGAGTCGTGGATCGCGATCGAGATCGACCGCGCGAGCGACGAGGCCCACTCCCGGCTGGTCGAGGGGTTGAAGAGAGTTCTCGACGACGTGCGCGCCGCGGTCGACGACTGGCACTTCATGCGGGCGAAGGCGGTGCTCATCGCCGACGCGCTCAGCAGGGTGGCGGGCGCGCAGGAGATTCCCGACCTGACTCAGACCCAGGAGCTGCTGCGGTGGCTTGATCGCGACAACTTCACCTTTCTGGGGTATCGCGAATACGACCTTGAGACGGTCGAGGGGGAGGATGTCCTCACGATCCGCGATGGGAGCGGGCTGGGCCTGCTGCGCTCCGTCGACGACGGGCACCAGCTCCAGCACCTGACCGAAGCCGGGCGGAAGATGGCGCGCGAGAGGCGCGCCCTCGTGATCACCAAGGCGAACTCGCGGTCGAGCGTGCACCGCCCCGCGTACTTCGACTACATCGGCATCAAGAGCTTCGACGAGCAGGGCAACGTCAGTGGTGAGCAGCGTTTCATCGGGCTGTTCGCCGCCACCGCGTACACGAGTTCCGTGCGGGCCGTGCCGATCCTCCGCGAAAAGGTCGACGCCGTCATGGCGCAGGTCGGCTTCCCGTCCGGCTCGCACAGCGGCAAGGACCTGCTCGGGATCTTGGAGACGTATCCCCGGGACGAGCTCTTCCAGATGGAGGTGTCCGACCTCGTCACGACGGCCCTCGCGATCCAGCGGCTGCAGGAGCGTCGTCGCACCCGCCTCTTCCTCCGCCCCGACATCTACGGGCGCTTCATGTCCGCCCTCGTCTATCTCCCGCGCGACCGGTACACGACGGCTGTTCGACTGCGCATCGAGAAGGAGCTGCGGGAGACGTTCCACGCCGAGTCGCTCGATTTCGAGGCCCGGATGACCGAGTCCGCCCTCGCGCGCCTCTTCTTCCGGATCCGGCTGTCGCGCGACGCCCACCTCGAGCCCGTCGACGCCGCTCAGCTGGAACGCCGGCTTGTGCTGGCGGTGCGGGCGTGGTCCGAGGGCATCAGCGAGGAGCTGCGCGATAATTACCCGCCGGAGCAGGCCGATAACCTCGTCGACCTCTGGGCCGACGCGTTCCCCGCCAGCTACCGCGTGGACTACGAGGTCGAGGACGCCCTCGAAGACATCGCCCGTTTCGAGGCGAGTGCCACCGCGACGGCCGGGGCCGAGGCATCCGGCGGAGCCCCGGCGCATCCGGGGCTCCACGTCTACCTCCCGAAGGTGACCGAGGCGGGGGAGGATGCCCGGATCAAGCTCTACATGATGGAGTCCAAGAGCCTGACCCAGATTCTGCCGTTCTTCCATAACCTCGGGATCGAGGTGCTCGACGAGGTGCCCTTCGAGATCGAGACCTCCGACGGACGCGCCTTCTATCTCTACGACCTGGGCCTGCACTACCCGGCCGGTGTGGACCCGGTCGCGACCGGCGAGCTTCTGGCCGACTCCTTCGGTGCCGCCGTCAGCGGGTCGATCGAGTCGGACGGCCTCGACCGTCTCGTGCTCCGCGAGGGGATGCCCTGGCACCGGGTTGTGATCCTGCGCAGCTACGCCAAGTACATGCGCCAGATGGGCAACGCCAACTCCTACGGGTTCATCTCCGACACCCTGCTTGCCAACCCCCGCGTCACGAGCGGCCTCGTGTCGCTCTTCGAGGCGAGATTTGACCCGGACCTTGCGGACGATGAGCGCGAACGCCGCACCGGGCAGGTGCGCACCGAGCTCGCCTCCGACATGGAACGGGTTGCCACCCTCGACGCAGATCGGGTGCTGCGCACCTTCATCACCCTCATCGAGGCCTCGCTGCGCACGAACTTCTTCCAGCACAAGCCCTACCTGAGCATCAAGCTCGACCCGACCGCGATCGACCTGCTGCCGTTCCCCCGGCCGATGTTCGAGACGTGGGTCTACTCCCCGCAGGTCGAGGGGGTGCACCTCCGGTTCGGCAAGGTTGCCCGCGGTGGGCTCCGCTGGTCCGACCGGCGCGAGGACTTCCGCACCGAGGTGCTCGGGCTGGTCAAGGCCCAGACGGTCAAGAACGCAGTGATCGTGCCGACCGGGGCCAAGGGCGGATTCTTCGCCAAGAAGCTCCCCGATCCCGCCGCCGACCGCGCCGCCTGGATGGCCGAGGGCGTCGGCGCGTACCGCACCTTCATCCGCGGGCTGCTCGACCTGACCGACAACCTCGTGACGGGCGCCGGCGGCGAGCAGGTTGTGCCGCCCACCAGGGTGGTCCGCCATGACGACACGGACACCTACCTCGTGGTCGCCGCCGACAAGGGCACCGCGACCTTCTCGGATATCGCCAACTCCCTGGCCAGCGAGTATGGTTTCTGGCTCGGTGACGCGTTCGCCTCGGGCGGCTCCATCGGCTACGACCACAAGGCGATGGGTATCACCGCCAGGGGCGCGTGGGAGTCGGTCAAGCGACACTTCAGCGAGCTCGGCGTCGACACCCAGACCGACGACTTCACGGTCGTCGGGGTCGGCGACATGTCGGGAGACGTGTTCGGCAACGGGATGCTGCTGTCGAGGCACATCCGTCTGATCGCCGCCTTCGACCACCGCCACATCTTCCTCGACCCGAGCCCGGATGCCGCGGTGTCGTTCGCCGAGCGGCGGCGGTTGTTCACACTGCCGCGCTCCTCGTGGGCCGACTACGATGCAGCCCTGATCAGCGCCGGCGGCGGCATCCACCCGCGCCAGGCGAAGGTCGTTCCGATCTCGGCTGAGGTGCGGGCAGCCCTCGGCCTGCCGGACGGCACGACACAGCTGAGCCCTCCGGAGCTGCTGCGCGCGATACTGCGGGCCCCGGCCGACCTGCTCTACAACGGCGGGATCGGCACCTACGTCAAGGCGAGCACGGAGACGTCCGCGGACGTCGGAGACAAGGCCAACGACACCATCCGGGTCGACGGCCGGGACCTCCGGGTGCGGGTCGTCGGCGAGGGCGGCAACCTCGGGCTCACCCAGCGTGGTCGCATCGAGGCGGCCCTCGGCGGTGTCATCCTCAACACCGACGCGATCGACAACTCCGCTGGCGTCGACTGCTCCGACCACGAGGTCAACATTAAGATCTTCGTCGACCGGATGGTCGCCTCCGGGCGGCTGGCCGAGGCGGACCGGTCCGAATTCCTGGCCGGGATGACCGATGAGGTCGCGCGACTTGTGCTCGATGACAACATCGACCAGAACATCCTTCTGCTCAACGACCGCGCCAAGGTGATCAATTGGAGCCCGAGCTACGAACGGCTGATGGACTGGCTCGAGGCGTCCGGCGATCTCAAGCGCGACCTCGAGGCACTGCCAACGACTGCGGTTCTGCGGGAGCGGCTCGACCAGGGCCAGGGGCTGACCTCGCCGGAACTGTCCGTGCTCGCCGCCTACGCGAAGATTGAGCTGGCCACCACGCTGCGCGAGAGCGACCTGGCCGACGACCCCTGGTTCGGGCAGACCCTGCGGGGGTACTTCCCCCGGCAGCTGTCCGAGCGGTTCGACGCCGAACTCGACACGCACCCGCTGCGGCGGGAGATCATCGCGACCGTCATCGCGAACGACATGATCAACCTCGGCGGCGTGACCTTCGCGTTCCGCGCGATCGAGGAGACCTCTGCCGACCAGGCCGCGGTCGCCCGGGCCTTCGTCGCGCTGCGCCACGTCTTCGAGCTGGACAGGATGGTGGACGAGCTGAATGAGCTGCCGTCGTCGTTCCCGACCGAGCACTGGACGGCCGTGCACCTCGATATCCGCCGGTTGCTCGACCGGGCAGTGCGCTGGCTCGTCAACCAGGGCGGCGCAGCCCTGACCATCGACGAGGTCGTCGCCCGGTACAAGCCGCAGATCGACCTGATCCGCACCCAATTGGTCGACTACCTGCACGGCGCAGACCTCGCACGTGTGCGGTCGCTGCTCGAAACGGGGCAGGGCTGGGGACTACCGAAAGGCCTCGGTCGGCGCTGGGCGGAGCTGTTCGAGGCCTTCGCGCTGCTCGATGTCGCGAAGATCGCCGCGGGCACGGATGCTCCCATGGTCGACGTCGCCGGGGTCTATTACCTGGTCTATGACCGGTTCGGCGTGGACGACCTCCTCGAACGCATCACCACGCTGCCGCGCAAGGACCGGTGGCAGGCGCTCGCCCGCGCCGCACTTCGCGACGACCTCTACTCGGCCGTGGCCGACATGACGACGGCCATCCTGCAGGAGACCGAGCCCGGGCCGGCCGCGGAGCGCCTGCTCGTCTGGGAGGGCCTCAATGCCGATCAGTTGGGGCGGGCCAGAAGCGTGTTCGAAGAGGTCAACGCGCTCGGTCAGGACGACATGGCGTCGCTGTCGGTTGCTCTTCGGCTGCTGCGCTCGATCGTGCGCCGCTGACACGCCGCTGACACACTGCTGACGGCCGCGCCACCTCGCCGAACCGACAACTAGCCCGCGCGGTGCGCGCTCGGCGCACGGACGCTACCGTTCGTCGCCGCGCGTGTGCCGCTCGACGCACCGTCGCTCTGCCTACGCCGCCGCTCTTCTACGCTCGATTCACGCAATGACGCGAGTGACGAGGAGTGCACACATGTCCGACAAGCCCACAACAGCGCCGACGGCATCGAAGGGCGCCTCGTCGCCCCGGTCCGCCGTGCTGCCGCCCACCGCGATTCCTCCGAAAGACCTGGCCCCGAAATGGACGCCGATGAAGGTTGCTGTCTGGGTTGCGATCGCCCTCCTCGGCGGCGTGAGCTGGACGATGCTCGCGATTGTCCGTGGCGAGACCGTCAACGCCATGTGGTTCGTCTTTGCCGCCGTGTGCACCTACCTCATCGCCTACCGTTTCTACTCCAAGCTCATCGAGCGCAAGCTCGTGATGCCGGATGACACCAGGGCCACCCCAGCCGAGTACAAGGCCGATGGCAAGGACTACGTCGCCACCGACCGCCGGGTGCTCTACGGTCACCACTTCGCCGCGATCGCCGGCGCCGGCCCCCTCGTCGGTCCGGTGCTCGCCGTCCAGATGGGCTACCTTCCGGGAACCATCTGGATCATCATCGGCGTGATCTTCGCCGGTGCGGTACAGGACTACCTCGTGCTCTTCTTCTCGATGCGCCGTGGCGGACGTTCGCTCGGCCAGATGGCCCGTGAAGAACTCGGCCTCATCGGCGGAACGGCCGCACTCATCGCGACGCTCGCCATCATGGTCATCATCGTCGCGATCCTCGCGCTCGTCGTCGTGAACGCACTCGGCGAAAGCCCGTGGGGCGTCTTCTCCGTCGCCATGACGATCCCGATCGCCCTGTTCATGGGCATCTACCTGCGCTACATCCGGCCCGGCCGGGTCACCGAGGTCTCGATCATTGGCTTTGTGCTCCTGATGGCCGCGATCATCGGCGGCGGAGTCATCGCCGAGACCGACTGGGGTGTGGCGATGTTCTCGCTCGAGCGCACCACGATCGCCATCGGCATCATCGTCTACGGTTTCATCGCCGCGGTGCTTCCCGTCTGGCTGCTGCTCGCTCCGCGCGACTACCTGTCGACCTTCATGAAGATCGGCACCATCGTGATGCTCGCCGCGGCGATCGTCGTCGTGCGCCCCGAGATCACCGTTCCCGCGTTCAGCGAGTTCGCGGGCCGCTCCGATGGACCGATCGTGTCGGGATCGCTCTTCCCGTTCCTGTTCGTCACGATCGCCTGTGGCGCGCTGTCCGGGTTCCACGCGCTCATTGCATCCGGAACCACACCGAAGCTCGTGCAGAAAGAGCGCCAGACGCGCTTCATCGGCTACGGCGGCATGCTCATGGAGTCGTTCGTCGCCATCATGGCGCTTGTCGCCGCGTTGTCGATCGACCGGGGAATCTACTTCGCCATGAACTCCTCGGCAGCGGCAACGGGAGGGACGATCGAGGGCGCTGTCGCTTTCGTCAACGGCCTCGGGCTCGCCGGGGTCAACCTCACCGGCGAGATGCTGTCGACGATGGCCGCGAACGTCGGCGAGGAGAGCATCGTCTCGCGCACCGGTGGCGCGCCGACCCTCGCCGTCGGTCTGGCCCAGATCATGCAGGGAGTGTTCGGCGGGGCCGGGATGATGGCCTTCTGGTACCACTTCGCGATCATGTTCGAGGCACTGTTCATCCTTACCGCGGTGGATGCCGGCACCCGGGTCGCCCGGTTCATGCTGCAGGACACCATCGGCAACTTCATTCCCAAGTTCAAGGACACCGGATGGCGGACGGGAGCCTGGATCTGCACGGCGATCATGGTTCTGGCGTGGGGGGCGATCCTCATCATGGGAGTCACAGACCCCCTCGGCGGCATCAATACACTGTTCCCTCTCTTCGGCATCGCCAACCAGCTCCTCGCGGCGATCGCGCTTGCGGTGTGCATGGCCATCGTCGCGAAGAAGGGCCTGTTCCGTTGGCTGTGGATCCCCGCGCTCCCTCTCGCCTTCGCGGCGGTCGTGACCATCACGGCGTCGTTCCTCAAGATCTTCTCGACCGTTCCCGCGGTCGGCTACTGGGCCAACCACACTGCGTTCAAGAATGCGCTGGATGCCGGAGAGCAGAGCTTCGGCGCTGCGAAGACCCCCGAAGCGATTGAGGCTGTGGTGCGCAACACCTTCGTGCAGGGCACCCTGTCGATCGTGTTCGTCACCCTCGCCATCATCGTCATCGCCGCGGCGATCGGCGCGACCGTGAGGTCCTTCCAGACACGCGGTGGTCTGAGCAGCGAAGACCCGGCGCTCCCGTCGAAGATCTTCGCTCCAGCCGGATTCCTCGCGACGCCCGCGGAGAAGACGCTCGAGGCCGAGTGGGACGCGCTTCCTCCCGGTCGCAAGCCGACCGTGCGTGGGCATTGAGGCATCCGATGTCCGCCGTCTCGGCAACACTGGCCCGTGCGGTGCGCGGCGTCCGCTGGTACGTCAGCTCCCTCATGGGCGACACGGCCTACGGCAACTACGTCGCGCACCACCGCAGCACGCACGACGATCAGCCGCCGCTGAACGAACGCGACTTCTGGAAGGAGCGGTACCGCGATCAGGATCTCACCCCCGGATCGCGGTGCTGCTGACCGCACGGGGCTAGGCTCGCCGGATGGACGAATCGACGCTGATCGCGCTGCTTTCTGGCAGCGCGATCGGCGTCGTCCTCACGGTTGGGGTGCTTCTGGCGTGGCGGTACGCCCGCGGATCGCGCGAGCTCGGCAGCGACGGTGAGCACGCCACCTACCGCACTCTCCACCTCGCGTCGCAGGCGGCGGAGCACCTGCGGGCCGGGCTCGACGGCGACGAGGTGAGCCGTGCGGCGCGGCACCTCCGCGCGCTGCTCGGCTGCGACATCATCGCCATCGCTGACGCGGGGGGCGCGATCGTGATCGACGGCCCCGGGGAGCCGTTCCGCGAGGTCGCCACCTCGATCGCCGAGCGCATGTCGGAGGCCTCCCGAACCCAGGTCGTGCCGGTGCCCGCGGAATCGGGGCGCGACAGCACCTATGCGATCGCGGCCCCGATCGTTACCGACGGACTCGTCGCCGGCATGGTCATCGTCTTTGCCACGTCGCGGCGGGCGCCGCTGATCCGGGCCACGGGCGAGGTCGCCGCGTGGGTGTCCGCGCAGCTCCGCCTCGGCGAGCTCGACGCCTCCCGGGCCGCCCTCGCCGAGGCGGAGCTGCGCGCCCTCCGCGCTCAGATCAGCCCGCATTTCATCTATAACGCGCTCAATGCGATCGCCTCGTTCATCAACACCGACCCGAGCAAGGCACGCGAGCTCGTGCTCGAGTTCGCCGACTTCACCCGGTACTCCTTCCGCCGCCATGGCGACTTCACGACGCTTGCCGAGGAGCTGCGCAGCATCCACTCCTACCTCCTGCTCGAGCGAGCGCGGTTCGGCGACCGCCTCGAGGTGACGCTGCAGATCGCTCCAGAGACGCTGTCGACGGTGATCCCGTTCCTCAGCCTGCAGCCGCTCGTCGAGAACTCGGTGCGGCACGGCCTCGAGTGCAAGGAAGGCGGCGGGCGGATCACGATCAGCGCCGAGGCTGCGGGCATGAACGTGCAGATCACCGTCGAGGACGACGGCGCCGGCATCGACCCGGATGCCGTCGAGGCGCTGCTGGGCGGGTCGGGCGGCGCGGACCACATCGGGTTGCGTAACGTGGACTCGCGGATGCGGCAGGTGTACGGAGACGCCTACGGGCTCGTCGTCGAGACGAATTCGGGCGCTGGCACCCTGGTGCGGCTGCTCGTTCCCCAGTCCCAGCCGATGAACGACACGGACGCCGTCAAGGCCCACGCCGGCGAACGGCTGCGGATGCCGGATCGGTCCGCCTCATGATCGATGTGCTCGTCGCCGATGACGAGACACCGGCGCTCGACGAGCTCGAGTTTCTGCTGCGGAGGGATCCGCGCATCGGGATGATCCACCGTGCTGCATCCGGTGCCGAGGCGATCCAGCTGCTCACGACGGTGCGCGTGGATGCAGCGTTCCTCGACATCCACATGCCCGGCCTGTCGGGCTTCGACCTTGCCAGGGCGATTAAGAGGTTCGCCGCGCAGCCCGCGATCGTGTTCGTCACGGCAGATGAGGAGCAGGCCCTCGAGGCGTTCGATCTCGCGGCCGTCGACTACCTGCTCAAGCCCGTGCGAGAGGCGCGGCTCGAGAGCTCCATCTCGCGCATTGTCGGCGCGGTCGCGGCCGACTCTGCCCCCGTCGAGGCGCGCCCCGACGAGATGATCACGGTCACGGTGGGCGCGACAATCAGGCGTGTGCGCCGTGGCGACGTGCGCTACGCCCAGGCCCAGGGCGACTATGCCCGCCTCCACACCGACGGCGCCAGCTACCTCGTGCGCATCCCCATCTCCGACCTTGAGGAGCAGTGGTCCGGTTCCGGCTACCTGCGCGTACACCGCTCCTTCCTTGTCGCGCTTGCCAGCGTGACGCGACTCACGCTGGGGCCGCATCCCGCGATCACCGTCGCGGGAGTGGACCTGCCGGTCAGCCGGCGGCTGCTCCCGGCTGTGCGTGACGCGCTCGCCGCTCAGAGGACGAGACCCGGCCGATGAGCGGGAGAGAGGGGATGCCTCTCCCGAGGCGGCGGATCACCGGGCCCCCGCGCCGGGGACAGGCTCCCGGCATCCGGAGACCGACGGATGCCGCGACGCCGTCGCGTGATGTCGGAGCGATCTACCTGCGCTCGCTCATCCGCGCCCAGCTGCGGCTCGCGGTTGTCTGCTTCGTCGGGTTCGCGCTCACCCTGGCCTCCGCCGCGGTGATGATCGCCACCGTACCCACGCTGCACGAGACCTATGTGTTCGGGGTGCCGTGGTCGTGGGTGCTGCAGGCCTACGGGATGTACCCGCTCATCCTCGCGTTCGCGGTCATCTATGCCCGCGGCGCGGGGCGCAACGAGCAGCGCTATCACTCGCTTGAGGGGCGCCCGTGAGTGCCCCGCTGGCGATCGCCGCGATCGTGCTCGTGCTCGTCGCGACCGTCGTCATCGGGTTCTACGGGCTGCGCATCTCGCGCACCACCGACGACCTGCTCGTGGCGTCCCGAACCGTCAGACCGTGGATGAACGCGTCGGCGATCAGCGGCGAATACCTGTCAGCGGCGACCTTCCTCGGCCTCGCCGGGCTCGTGCTGCTGTCGGGCACCGACGCATTCTGGTTTCCGATCGGTTACACCGCCGGGTACCTGCTCCTGCTGCTATTCGTGGCTGCGCCGCTGCGCCGCAGCGGCGCCCGCACCATCCCCGACTTCATCGAGGCGAGGCTCGACTCCGTCGGCGCCCGCCGGGTGACCAGCCTGTTCGTGCTGATCATCGGGTGGCTCTACATCGTGCCGCAATTCCATGGGGCCGCCATCACCGTCAACGTCGTCACGGGCCTGCCGCCCTGGGTCGGCTCGGTCGCCATCGCGGTGATCGTCGGCGTGATCGTCGCCGCCGGGGGGATGCGCTCGATCACCTTCGTGCAGGCGTTCCACTACTGGCTCAAGCTCACCGCGATGGGCGTGCCCGTCGTTGTTCTGCTCCTCGCCGTCGGCACGGCGCCGGCGGCCATTGACCCGGCGCTGATCTTTCCGCTCGAGTCAGGGCCCGGCGGCCAGGACGTCTACCGCACCGTGTCGCTGCTGCTCGCGCTGCTGCTCGGCACGATGGGGCTCCCGCACGTACTCGTGCGGTTCTATACGAACCCCGACGGAGCTTCGGCCCGCCGCACCACCGTCATCGTGATCGTCATGATCAGCGCCTTCTACATGCTCTCGAGCACGATGGGCATGATCGGGAGGGTTTTCGCACCGGACCTCGCCGACCCCGCGACGGCCGACGCGGTGGTGCTGCTCCTGCCGTCGCGGCTTCTGCCGGGCCTTCTGGGCGACCTCATCACCGCGCTTATCGTCGCGGGAGCGTTCGCGGCGTTCCTCGCGACCTCCTCGGGATTGGTCGTCTCCCTTGCGGGCGTGGTCAGCCAGGATCTCCTGGGCGGGAGTGTGCGGGCGTTCCGCATCTCGGCAATCGCCTGCGCAACCGTTCCGCTCCTGGTCACCTTCCTCACGGTGCCAGGGGGCCTGGCCAACAGCGTCGGGTTCGTGTTCGTCGTGGCGGCATCGAGCCTGTCGCCGGTGCTGCTGCTCGGTGTCTGGTGGCGGGGACTGACCGCGAGCGGGGCGGTCGCCGGAATGATCACCGGCGGCGTCGCCGCCGCCTTCTCTCTCGTCGTCAGCGGCTTCGGGCTGGTGCAGCATCCGATCGCCGTCGCGGCCGTCGAGCAGCCCGCGGCCTGGACCGTGCCGCTCGCGATCACCACGACCGTGCTGGTGTCCCTCGCACACCGCCGCGGAGTGCCGGCGCGCGCCGACCGGTACATCTCACGCTTGCACGCGCCGGAGCGGTAGCGCGAGCGCGACCGCTCCGGTCAGGCGGCTCAGGAGATCACGTCGAGCGTCGCCCGCACGATGCTGTCGACGTCGATGCCGTGGTAGCGGTAGACATCCTGCACGTCCCCGGCCTGGCCGAAACGGCTGACTCCGAGGTTGCGGCTCTTCACCTGGTTTACCCCGGCGAGGAATGCCAGGGTGTGCGGGTGGCCGTCGAGCAGGGTCACCATCGGCGCGGCGCGGTCGTGTGGAAGAATCTGGTCGAGGATCCAGCTCGGCGCGTCGTCGTGACCGTTGCGCCCCTGAAGCGCTTCGTAGAGCAGCCCCGGACTCGTGACGCACACGACGTCGACGTCGGTGCCGAGCTCCGCGAGCCGGTCGGCCGCCGCGAGTGCGTCGGGCACGAGGGCGCCCATCGTCACGATGGTCGCCTGAGGTGTGCCGGCGGTGCGCAGCCGATAGCCGCCCGCGACGGTCTGGCGGCGGCGTCGCTCGCGGGCGGCCGGGTCGGTGGGCACACCGGCGAGCTTCTGGTCGACCGGCTTGGTCGATAGCCGCAGGTAGGCGGACTTACCGTCGGGGCGCCCCAGCTGAGACATCGCCGCCAACAGGGTCCACTCGACGTCGATCGCGAAGGCCGGCTCGTAGCTCGTGCAGCCCGGCTGCTCGAGGCCGATCGACGGGGTCTTGATCGACTGGTGGGCCCCGCCCTCCGGGGCGAGAGTGACGCCAGAGGGGGTACCGACGAGAATCGACTGCCCTCCGGCGTAGATGCCATACGACCACGGTTCCAACGCGCGCTCGACAAACGGGTCGTAGAGCACGCCGATGGGAAAGAGGGGCTGCCCCCACCGGCTCCAGGTCGCGCCGAGCTCGCCGAGGAGTCCCACGAGGTTGACCTCGGCGATGCCGAGCTCGATGTGCTGCCCGGTCGGCTTCTCCCGCCAGTGCATGATCGTCTCCGAGTCGTCGCTGAACCAGTCCCGGCGCTCCTCGGTCGACCATACGCCGACCTTGTTGACCCAGCCGGCCAGGTTGGTGCTCGAACTCACATCCGGGCTCACCGTAACGACCCGGCGGGCCGCCTCCGGCGCGGCGCGCGTGAGGTCGAGCAGCGCACGACCGAGCGCCGCCTGGGTGGTCGCGATCCCCGATGGGGTACGCCCGAAATCGGCGGGCACGTGCGGCGGTGCGATGGCCGGCTCCTCCACACGGCGCAATCTCTCTGCCGCCCCTGCGCATAACCGACCGGCGGGGCCGTGCTCGCCGAACCGCGACCACGGGGCATCCGCGTTCTCGCCTAGTCCCGTCGCGAGGTCGCGATACTGCTCGACGGTGAGGAGCGAGGAATGATTTTGGGGGTGCCCCTCGGTCGGGAGCCCGTGCCCCTTGACCGTGTAGGCGATGATGACCGTCGGCCTCGAGTCGTCGATCTGGGCGTAGGCCTCGCGCAGGGCCCCGAGATCGTGCCCGCCGAGGTTGCGGATGGCCTGAAGCAGGGTCTCGTCGTCGACGGATGAGACGAGCTCGACGATCGCCTCGCTGTCCTTCGCCGCCCCCGGAAGGCGGTCGCGCAGCTCGGCGGCGGTGCAGCGCAGCAAACGTTGGTATTCGGGGTTTGACATGTCCAGGATGCGCTCGCGCAGCGCCTCGCCGCCGGCGCGCTGCATCAGACCCTCCAGCAGGTGCCCGAACCGCACCGGGATGACCTGCCATCCGGCAGCGGCGAACAGCTGCTCGATGCGCCGCGCGGCGATGTTCGGCACGACCCTGTCAAGCGACTGCCGGTTGAGATCGACGATCCAGACGATCTCGCCAAGATCGACGACGCTCGAATCGAGCACCGCCTCCCAGATCGCGCCCTCGTCGAGCTCAGCGTCACCGACGAGCGAGTACTGCCGGCCGCGGCTGGGCGTGCCGGTGACCGTCTCGGTGTACCGGCGCGAGATCGCGCCCCAGATCGGAGCCGTGGCCCCGATGCCGACGGACCCGGTGGAGTAGTCGACCGGGTCAGGGTCCTTCGACCGGCTCGGGTAGCTCTGCAGGCCGCCGAACTCGCGGAGGGTCTCGAGATATCTCTCCTCGAGGCTGCCGAGGAGGTAGTTGATGGCGTGCAGCACCGGAGACGCGTGCGGCTTGACGGAGACGCGGTCCTCCGCGCGCAGTTGCCCGAACCAGAGCGAGGTCATGATCGAGACCATCGACGCGCTCGACGCCTGGTGCCCGCCGACCTTGATGCCCGACGTGTTCGGGCGTACCCGGTTGGCGTGGTGCACGATCGAGGTCGCGAGCCAGAGCACCCGCCGCTCGATCTCGGCGAGCGTGTCGAGGTGGGCGTCGCCGTAGCGGCACACCGGCGCGGCCGGGCTGTCGTCGAGTGCGCGGATCGATTCCATGGTGGTCCTAGCGTTCGTGGTGGCGCGGCTCTGCGCGGGGCGGGATGCGGGCATCCTGCACGTTTCTCTATCCGAGTTGACCATTCAAGTCACTCTTGCGCAATAGTTGGACTATTCAGTGATCATTATGATCAGCTGACAGGGCGGAAGGGCGGTGTGTCGTGGTCATAATGCCCACGGATCGAACGGCTGACACGATCGACGCGGCGATCCTGGCGGCTCTCACGAGGGACCCGGACGCCACGAACATTGCCGTCGCCGAGCACACCGGCCTCGCCCGCAATACCGTGCGCACCAGGCTCGCCCGCTACACACGCGAACGCACACTGCGATCATTCGAGCGCCGGATCGACCCCGCTTTTCTCGGCTACCCGCTTCGGGCCTACGTCGTGACCCGGGTGACCCAGCGAAAGCTCACCGCGATCGGCGAGGCGCTCGCCGACATCCCCGAGGTGCTCGAGGTGCACGGCCTCACGGGTGTGACCGACCTGCTCATCCACGTCGTGGGGCGTGATGCCAACGACCTCTATCGCATCGCCGGCCGCATCCTCGCGATCGAGGGTGTTAAACGCACCAGCACAGGACTCGTCATGCAGGAGCTGATGGGCTACCGCATCGCGCAGCTCATCGGCACGGGCGACCGCACGACCGGCTGAGGGGGTGGCCGCTCAGGCCGGCCCGAACACGTGCAGGCCGAGGTCGTCGGACAGGTGTTCGCAGACGAGGGCTCCTCGTACGCTGTTGCCCTCCTCGTCGAGCGGCGGGCTGTAGACGCCGAGCCCCAGCCGTCGGGGAGCCGCTGCGACCAGTCCCCCGGACACGCCGGACTTTGCGGGCAGACCGACCCGGCGCAGCCAGCGGCCCGACCCGTCGTACATACCGCAGGTCGCCATGACGCTGAGCACCGTCGTCACGACCCCGGCGGGGACGACCTGCACGCCGGTGACGGGATTGCGGCCTCCGAATGCGAGCGTCGCGCCCATCACCGCGAGCACCTCGGCGCTCACGACGATCGAGCAGGCGCGCGCGTAGACCGACACGGCGTCGTCGACCGAAACGGGAAGGGTGCCGGCCGATCGCATCAGGTACCCGAGCGCGCGGTTGCGGTCGCCGAGCAGCTGTTCGGACTCGCTGACGGCGTCGTCGATTCGAAGCTCCCGGCCCGCGAACGCGGAAATGCCGCGGAGGATGCGGTCGAAGCGCTCGTCGGGCGACGAACCGTCGACGAGGGACGCCGTCAGCAGCGCGCCGGCATTGACCATGGGGTTCGGTGGCCGTCCGGTGTCGCTCTCGAGCCGGACCGCGTCGAAGGCCTCGCCGGTCGGCTCGGTGCCCACCTTGTCGAGCACCGACTCGCCACCGTCGAAGAGGGCGAGGGCGTAAACGAAGGGCTTCACTGCGGACTGAATCGAGAACTCCAGGTGCGCATCATCCGTTGTCCGCATCGCGCCCTCTCCGGAGACAACAGCGATGCCACAGACGTCCGGTTCGGCGGCTGCGAGCTCCGGGATACTGTCGTCGACCACGCCGGCCGTTTCGTCGAGCATGTCCCGCCGCAAGCGCTCGAGGTCGTAGGTGTTTGCGGATGCCGCGTCGGCTTCGGTCGTCATGGAACCAGTCAAGCAGCTTGCCCGCAGCGCGTGGGCGCACGCCCATATGATGGGATACAACCACGAAAGGTCGCCCCATGGCACGCAAGGTTCGGGACCAGAACGCCCAGATCACACGCCTGAGGGCGTACAACGTCGTTGCCGGAAGCGCTCACGCACTGCAGGCGATCTTCTTCGGCATCGCACTCACATTCCTCGACTCGCAGGTGCTGTTCGGCGTCTCGGCCGACTATCCGACCGGCCCTCCCGGCTTCGACAGCCCGCCCGAGACGGTCAACCTGTTCGACATCAACATCGGCGCCGGAATTGTCGCCTTCCTCGCCCTCTCGGCCTTCTTCCACTTCCTCATCTCGACGCCGTGGTTCTTTCCCCGCTACTCGAGGGGCCTGAAGGCGAACCGCAACTACTTCCGCTGGGTCGAGTACGCGCTGAGCTCCTCCATCATGATCTGGCTGATCGCCCAACTCACCGGCATCTCCGACATCGCCGCCCTCGTCGCGATTTTCGCTGCCAACGCCGCGATGATCATGTTCGGCGCTGTGCAGGAGAAGTACGAGACCCCCGGCAACGGGCAGTTCCTGCCCTTCACCTTCGGCTCCATGGTCGGGATTGTGCCGTGGCTGCTGATCTTCCTCTACCTCCTGCAGCCGGGATCTCAAACCGCTGCCGAGGTGCCCGGATTCGTCATCGGCATCATCTTCTCTCTGTTCATCTTCTTCAACACCTTCGCGATCAACCAGGTGCTGCAGTACCGTCAGATCGGCAAATGGTCCAACTATCTCCAAGGCGAACGCACATACATCACGCTGAGCCTGGTTGCGAAGACCTTCCTGTCTTGGCAGGTCTTCTCCGGCGCGATCATCCCGGCGCTGACGGCCTGACCCCGGGCCGGAGCCGGAGGAGACGATCCCTCGCACGCCGCTGCGGGTCGGGCATGGGTGCGAGAGGCTCCCCAGCGCTGATATAGTCTCTAAGTCGGCTTCTACGCCGAAGATGCGCCCGTAGCTCAGCGGATAGAGCAATTGACTACGGATCAATAGGCCGGGGGTTCAAATCCCTCCGGGCGCACACCCGAGAAGCCCCGCACACACTACGTTTGCGGGGCTTTTTGTTGTTCCGGTCGAGTACGCCCGTCGGGTCGTGCCACCTGAGCCTCCGGGTACCGCCCAACCACAACGGCCGTGCGGATCAACTTGCTTGTTCGGCGTCCGCAATCACGTCGGCGATCTCGTCGGCGGGGTGGCGACGCTTCTTGGTGAAGCGCGCACGGCCCGCCTTCGTGAGCTCGATCAGGATCGGGATGCCCGACAGCAGAACGATGGCGATGATGAAGTACTCCGCGTTCGCGGCCACAAAGGCAATCTGTCCGAGGAAGTAGCCCACGAGGGTCAGTCCGACTCCCCAGAGGAAGGCGCCGATGAGGTTGTACGTCACGAAGGTGCGGTACTTCATCTTGCCGACGCCCGCCGCCATCGGCACGAATGCACGAAATACCGGGAGGAAGCGCGCGAGGATGACCGCCTTACCGCCGTGCTTGGCGAAAAACGCGTTGGTACGCTCGACGTTCTCCGGGTTGAAGAAGCGGCTCTCCTTGCGCTTGAAGATGGCTGGGCCGGCCTTGCGCCCGATCGCATAGGCGAGCTGGTCGCCGGCAAAGGCGGCGACGAAGATCACAGTCGCCGTCACCCAGATGGGGAAGTTCACGAAGCCGGTGGCCGTCAGCAGGCCAACGGTGAACAGCAGCGAGTCGCCGGGCAGGAACGAGAGCACGATGAATCCGGTCTCGATGAAGACGATGCTCGCGACGCCCACAAGAACGAAGGAGCCGAACCAGCGGATCAGCCAGTCGGCGTCGAGGAATTCGATTCCGAAGAGCAACGCAGTCATAAGGCACGACCCTAACAGCCGCCCCATCGAGGGCCGACTGAGAAGCCAGGAACCCAGCCCGCCTCGTCGTGATCGTCGTCGCGCCGCGCAGCACGAAGGCCCCGCCGCAGTGTCTGCGATGGGGCCTTCGTCTGGTTCCGGCGGTCGTTAGTCGTCGAGAATCGACCTGAGGTCGGGAGTTGGAGAGCTCCCCACCGGTCAGACCGAAGTTGCTCGTGAGGTCGCCCACGGAAGGGTTTTCCAGCAGGTCGGCCTGAGTGGAGCGGTCGCTCGCGCTCGTGAGCGAGCCGACCTGATCGCTGGAGCTGGAGCTGGAGGCCATGGCGGGGCACGCGGCACCGGCCACGCTGCCTGCCCCGCCGATGCCCGCCAGGGCAGGCGACTGACCAGTCGGTCGGCACGAAACTGGCACGACGCTGGCAGGCACAATTCGTGTCGACGCCCCCGCGGATCCGATGGCGCTAAGTTGAGCATCTATGAGCCTTCCATTCACCGTCTCAGCGCCCGTCGCCGCCGCACTCGCCGAGGGGCGCCCCATCGTGGCCCTCGAGTCGACGATCATCTCCCACGGGCTCCCTCGGCCCCGCAACCATGAGGCGGCGCTCGAGTTTGAGCGGATGCTGCTCGGCGCGGGCGTCACCCCCGCCACAATCGCCGTGCTCGACGGTATGCCCCGCATCGGTCTGGATGCCGAAGGTGTGCGCCGGATCGCGGAGGACGACCTCGCCAAGGCGAGCGTGCGTGACCTGCCCATCCTCGCCGCGACGGGAGCATCCGGCGCCACGACGGTCGCGGCCACGGCGCACCTGGCGGCGCTGGCCGGCATCCGCGTGTTCGCGACGGGCGGGCTCGGGGGCGTGCACCGCGGAGCATCCGACACCTTCGACGAGTCCGCCGACCTGGGAACGCTCGCCCGCACTCCTGTCACCGTCGTCAGCGCGGGTGTCAAATCGGTGCTCGACATCGCCGCGACCCTCGAGCGGCTCGAGACCCTCAGCGTGCCAGTTGTGGGCTATCGCACAACGACGTTCCCGAGCTTCTGGCTGAGCGAGTCGCCGTACACTCTCGACTGGTCGGTCGAGGATGCCGGGCAGGTCGCGGCGATCATGCGAAGCCAGGACGCCCTCGGCCACGGGCAGGGCATCGTGGTCGCCAACCCCATCCCGCGCGAGCAGCAGTGGGACCCCGCCGAGCACGACCGGGTGCTCGAACTCGCCTTCGCTGCTGCCGCTGAGGCCGGAGTGGCGGGCAAAGCCGTCACTCCGTTCCTGCTTGGGTTCATCGTCGACGCGTCCGGCGGCCGCAGCCTCGAGGTGAACCTCGACCTGGCGCGCAACAACGTGCGGCTCGCGGGCGAGATCGCGATCGCCTTCTCCGCCCTCGCGCGCGATGTCCGCGCCTGACCCGGCCAGCGCCGGGCAGCCAGTCCCTGAGCCGCGCGGCCGCATCGTCGTGTTCGGCGACGTGATCGATGACATCGTCGTGGTGCCGAAGGAGCCGGTCCGACCCGACACCGACACGTCATCGTCGATCCGGCACCGTGCCGGCGGGTCGGCGGCGAACGTCGCGGCCTGGCTCGGCTCGCTCGGCGCCCCCGTCGACTTGGTCGGCATGGTTGGCGTGGACGACGTCGACCGGCACACCACAGTACTCGCGGCGTTCGGCGTGCGCCCCCTCATCCACGGGCATCCGGAGCTGCCCACCGGCACGATCGTCGTGATCGTCGACGGGGAACGGCGCACCATGCTGACCGAGCGCGGGGCCAACTCGCGGCTCGACCCGCGACGTGTTACCGACGAGCTCCTCGCCACCGCCGCCGTTCTGCACCTCACCGGCTACAGCATCGTCGACTCCCCCGACCCCGACGCGCTCGCCGACCTCGTGAGCCGTGCCACCAGATGCGGGGTGGCCGTCTCGGTCGACCCCGCCTCGGCTGGATACATCGTCGATTTCGGCGTGCGCCGATTTCTCGACGCGATGTCCGGCGCGACGCTCGTGTTCCCCAACCTCGACGAGGGCCGCGCTCTCACGGGTGAGAGCGACCCGCTCAAGGTCGCCGCGTCTCTCGGCCGGCGATTCGGCCTCGTCGCTCTCACGCTCGGCCCAGAGGGGGTCATCGTGGTGCACGAGGGCGGTGCTCCGGTCAGTATCCCCGCGGTGCCCTCCCGCATCCTCGACCCCACCGGGGCGGGCGACGCGTTTTGTGCCGCGTTCCTCGCGGCGTGGTCGATAGTGCCGGATGCCGTCGCGGCGGCGAACGCGGGCGTAGAGGTCGCCGGGCGGGCGGTAACCGCCATCGGCGGCCGCCCGCGTCCTTCGGCGCGCTGAAGGCGCATCGCTGCGCTCGTTACTGCTGCTCGGTGCGCCGGAGCTTGTCCGTGAGCGTCTGCAGCTCGCGCAGCTCCTCGTCGGTGAGCGCCGCCCCGACCCGGTCGGCGATCGACTTCATGTGTGTCACGGCGACTCGGCGAAAAAGGTCGAAGCCGGCCTGCGACATCTCAACAATGATCCCGCGCGCATCGCTCGGGTCGCTCGACTTGGTCACGAGGGCGCGTGCAGCGAGCCGGTCGATCAGACGGCTCACGCTCGGCTGGGTCAGAAGAAGGTACTTGTTGAGCTCCTTGATGCGCAGCTTCCATCCCTCGTGTTGCGAGAGGTTGAACAGCACGTCGTACTCATTGAGCGACAGCTCGTTCGTCGGAAACTCGGCGTTGAGGTGCCGCATGACCGACACCTGGGCGCGAAACAGCGATTCCCACGCGGATACCGCGACCCGCTTGTCGCTCATGGCCGGCTCGTCTTCACGAACCCCACTCTACAAACATCTGTGACGGCTCGACGAGGGGTGCGCTCGATGCCGATTATGCGAAATTGCCCGCTGACGGGCCGTTAAACAGGATTGAGGGTCGGTCTCAGAGGCGAGAAACCGACCCTCTCCCTTGCACCAAGAGTGTCCTGCAATCACATTCCGCTTCAGTTGCCACAGCAAACAACTTCCGCCCTATGAATGTATAACAGCTCGGTAACGAACGCCAGTTATCCAAACGTTATTTTTTGGATTTCTTTTGCTGGCCCGCCGAAACGGCCTCGATTGAGAAGAGCGTCGTCGTGCCGGAGACCTCGTTGCCGACCGCGAGCATCGGCTGACCGGTCGGAGATTCCTCCGCTGTGATGAACGCCAATCCCTCGGGTCCGAGGTCGCCGGCGGCCGCCAGCGCGGCGCCCTGATCGTCGGCATCCTCGACCGAGACGGAGAAGTCGCGGTTGTTGATGTAAGTGACGAAGCGGCTTTCGGCGGGGGCGGTGATGTCGTAGACGACGACTCCGCCTACCCGCTCGAGGCCGATAAACGCGTAGGTGTGCCCGCGGACCTTGCCGATGGCGAGGTTCTCCGGTTCCGGCCCCTTGTCGTCGCTGCGGCCCTCGAGATTCGATTCGGAGTGGTTGGAGTTGAAGAACGCGGGAGTGGCCGCGGCGGTGATCTCCTCGAGCGCGTCGCCGGAGTCGAACACCTGGTCGCCGTCCGGCGTCCAGATCGAGAATGACCGAGCGCCGAAGGAGAACAGCTCGTCGTAGCAGTCCAGCGCCGCATTGAAGCCGTTCTCGGTCGTCACGTTGAGGCGGCCGAGGTCGGCGTCTCCGGTGAAGGCGGCCAGCGGGCTCGACTCGCACACGTCGAGGTCTTTGACCCGCGCGCCCTCCTCGTAGTCGCCCCACTCCCGGGCGTCGCCCTCGTTGGCGGTGACCAGGTAGTCCCGTCCGCCCGTCTTGTACGCGGTGATCCCATCGGGCATGTACATGCCGAACAGGCCCGGGAAGGTGCGGATGTCGACCTCCGGGGCGCCGCGCGGGTCCCGATCGGACGGATCGAGGCCGGCACCGGCGACACCGTGGTCCTTGAACCCGAACGAGCGGATGTCGGTGACCTCGGCGTCTGTCAGGCTCACCTCCGCGACGGCATTCGCCTCCTGCAGCACGACGTAGGCGGTCGACTTGATCACCGCGACGTATTCGGGCTCCAAAGACCGGGAGACCGGATTCGGGTCGCCGGCGATGCCCGCGAACACGCGCACCCGCTCGTTCAGAACGCGGCTGCCGCCCTGCTCGAACTCGGTGAAGCCGGCGGTTTGAACGGCTGACTGGTCGGGCGCCGTGCGCGTCTGCGGCAGGGTGACGATGCTGACCGAGCCCTCCGGATCGATCGTGTAGTCATCGTTCGGCTCGCCCTCGTTGGCGACGACGGCGAAGCGTCCGTCGGGAGAGAAGGTGACCATGTCGGGAAGCGCGCCGACCGTGACCGTGCCGAGAGGGGCATCCGCCTCGCCCGCGGCCGCATCGAAAAAGGCGATAGTACCGTTGTCGGTCTTCGTCGGCGCCTCCAGGGCGATGGCTCCCAGCCCGTCGGCGCGCACGGCGACGGAGCCCGCGACACCGTCGTTCGCGAGGCTGAACAGCTTGACGGGCACTGCGGGGTCCGAGATGTCGAGCACATCGACCGTTCCAGCGAGGGCATTGACAACGAAGAGCCGGTCGCCGAAGTACGCGACAACCTCCGCCGCCGACTCGTCGAAGACGCCGGTCTCGTAACTGCCGATCGGCGAGAGGGTTAGCGCGGCGTCGTCAGACGAGAGCACAACGGGCCCACTGGCTGGCGAGGCGCTCGCGGCGGGTGCGGACAGCCCCAGCATTGCCAGGGCGAGGACAGCGGCGAGGGGTGCGGCGCCGATTCTGGGCATGGTGTCTCCGATACGGGTGGCGACCAGGGGGATTCCTGTCTAACGACCGCCCATGGATGAGTGGTGAACGTTGTGTGAACAGAGATCGGCCCGGCGGGCAGCGCCGGAGGCCTAAAAGAAGTCGGGGCTCGGGGTCGAAGCGTAACGGATCGAGACATCGGCGTGCCGGTCGAAGCGGTAGCCGACGCCGCGCACCGTGCGTACGACGTCCTCGTAGGCGCCCAGCTTGGAGCGCAGGCGGCGCACGTGCACATCGATGGTGCGCTCGTTGGGGGCATCCTCGTCGTCGCTGTCCGCCCAGAGCGCGGAGATGAGCTCGGCCCGCTCGATTGTGCGTCCCTCGCGCAGTACGAGGTACTGCAGCAGCTCGAACTCCTTGTAGGTCACCCCGGCAGCCTCCTCATCGAGCACGAGACGCTTGCGCGACAGGTCGATGACGACACCGGCGCGCTTCTCCGGCTCCGGCTCCGGAGCCTGGCGGTGCTTGGCGAGCGCCGACGGATCCTGCAGGGCGAGGCGCACGACATCCACGTCGCGCCCGCCGGCGCCGGCCGGGGCCAGAGCGACAGCGGCGTAGGTCTCAGCGGTGGGAACCAGCTGCGCGGTGAGCTTCTTGAGCTGCTCGACGATGGCGCCAAGATCGGTGCCGGCCGCAGCGGCCTTCGCATCGTCGATGCCGACGTAGAGCACGAAGCCGCGCGGCTCGGTGCCGGCGGGCACCGCACGGAGGTGGCGGGTAGGTGCCGGTTCTGTCGTCTCTGTGGCCGGGGCGGAGTAGGAGCGGGTCAGGTTTGCGGGTGCGAGTGACATCGGTAACGGATCCTTGAGGAGGGTGAAGGGCCTCTGATGATGAGGGTGTGATCCTTCGAAGACGTGCGGGTCGTGCGGTGCGGGTCGCATCCGTTATGAAGGAGGCGGCCCGGGGAGCTCACTCGTCGCGAAGAAGTCCGACGACAGTGCGGCTCGGCAAGGATTTGGCCGTTAGGCGCACATTCGACAACACATCACGCCAGCGGTCCCGCGGGCCTCAAGGGAGGTCAGGGAGTGCAGGCTGATGGTCATTGTGCAAGTGTCTTGTACGGGGGCGTGTTGTGTCAAGTTGTGGCATCCATTCACCGGTGTTCCACAATCGGGTGCCGGTGAGCTTGCACCAGCACCAGCACCAGCACCAGTCCTCGCCGTGACGCGTCTGCCGCTAGACGGTTCCGTAGAGCCGGTCGCCGGCGTCGCCCAGACCGGGCACGATGTACCCCTTCTCGTTGAGGCGTTCGTCGAGGGACCCGAGCACAATTGTGACCTCGCGCCCCTGGGTCGCCTTCTCGACGGCCGCGAGGCCTTCCGGGGCGCCGAGCAGGCACACGGCGGTGACGTCGACGGCACCCCGCGCGAACAAATACTCGATCGCGGCGATGAGCGAGCCGCCCGTTGCGAGCATCGGGTCGAGCACGAAGCACTGGCGGTTCGAGAGGTCGTCGGGCAGGCGCTCGGCGTAGATGTCCGGCTGCAGTGTCTCCTCGTTGCGAACCATGCCGAGAAAGCCGACCTCGGCCGTCGGGACGAGCTTGACCATGCCTTCGAGCATCCCGAGCCCGGCGCGGAGGATCGGCACGACGAGCGGGCGCGGCAGGGCGATCGCGACGCCCTGCGTCTCGGCGACCGGGGTCTGCACGGTGACCGTCGCGACGCGCACATTGCGGGTCGCCTCGTAGGCGAGCAGCGTCACAAGTTCCTCGGTGAGCGCGCGGAACGTCGGCGACGACGTCGTCTTGTCGCGGAGCACCGTCAACTTGTGGGTGATGAGCGGATGGTTGGCAACATGTACTCGCATAGGCTCAATCTATCGGAGGGGCGCGGGATGAACGGATACGACAGGTGGATGCGCGAGGCCATCGCCGACGCCCGCCTCGCGCTCGACACCGGCGACGTGCCCGTCGCCGCGTTTGTGATCGGCGCCGACGGCACTGTGATCGGACGCGGTCGCAACGAGCGCGAGCTGCACCAGGACCCCACCGCGCACGCCGAGATCGTCGCGATCCGCGAGGCGGCGCGCGCGGCGGGTGACTGGCACCTCACCGGAGCGACCCTCGTCGTCACGCTCGAACCGTGCGTCATGTGCGCCGGGGCGATTCTTTCCGCGCGCATCCCTCGCGTTGTCTTCGGCGCGTGGGACGAGAAGGCGGGGGCGGTCGGCAGCGTCTACGACGTGCTGCGCGATCGGCGGCTGAACCATCGGGTCGAGGTCGTGGCGGGCGTACTGGCCGACGAGTGCGGCGCACTGCTGCTCGACTTTTTTCAGTCGCGCCGCTGAGAGCCGCGCCAGTTACAGGGTGTCGAGCCACTCCCCGAGCATCGCCCGTGCCGCCCGTTCCATCTGCTCGGCATACCGGTCGCGTTGCTCGAGCAGCTCCGCGGCCTCGATGCCGTGCCTGGCGAGCTCGGCGGTGCCCTGCGCGATCCACTCCTCGTACATCGTGCCGGTGAGTTCGGGATGGAACTGCACGGCGAGGGCGTAGTCACCGAGGCGGAAGGCCTCGTTGCTGTAGTCGGCCGAGCTCGCCAGCCGGGTGGCGCCGGCGGGGAGTCGGAAGCTGTCGCCGTGCCACTGCATGACAGGCACGCCCGCGAAGTGGCGCAGCGGCGAGTCGAGCCCGGCCTCGGTGAGGTTCACGTCGCGGAAGCCGATGACCACCGACTTGCCTTTGCTCGCGCGCCCGCCGAGCGCGTGGGCGATCAACTGGGCTCCGAGGCAGAGCCCGAGAGTGGGCTTCTCGCTCTCGAGGCGCTTCGCCAGCAGGTCGAGCTCGTCGACGAGATAGCCGTACTCGTCGGTCTGGTAGGCGCCCATGTCGCCGCCCAGCACCACCACGAGGTCGGCATCGATCATTTCGACGCTGCCAGGGTGGAGATCGCTCGCGTCGATGGTGGTGATCTCGTAGCCGCGCTCGCGCAGCAGGCCGTCGAAACTGCCGAGGTGGGCGATGTCGAGGTGGCGGATCACGACGGCGACCCTGCCGGCTGCGATGGTTCCCATTAGTCGGCCGCCTTAATAACGATCGCGTCGGTCGGTGGGTTCACTGTGGCGCGGTCGACGTAGATATCGGGTTCGAGATAGATCACGCGGGCGACCGGAACCGCCTCGCGGATCCGCCTCTGGATCGCGTTGATCGACTCGGCGATGTCGGTGAGCCTCGACCGGCTCGCGAGCGCGATTTTCGCGGCGACGAGCAGCTCATCCGGCCCGAGGAACAGGGTCTTCATGTGGATCAGCGCCTCGACCTCGGGGTCGGCGTTGATGGCGTCGCGAATCCTCACGGCATCCGCGGCGCTCGCCCCCTCACCGAGCAGGAGGCTCTTCGTCTCGATGCCGAGGATGATCGCGACCACAATAAGCAGGGCGCCGATTGCCAGGGTACCGATCGCATCGAAAACACTGTCGCCGCTGATGATCGTCAGCCCGACCCCGGCGAGTGCGAAGGAGAGGCCGAGCAGGGCCGCGAGGTCTTCGAGTAGCACGACGGGAAGCTCCGGCGCCTTCGAGCGACGCACGAATTCGACCCAGCTCTGCGTGCCGCGCACATGATTCGACTCGCGCACAGCGGTGCGCAGCGAGAACGACTTGAGCACGATCGCGATGACGAGCACGAGGATCGGCAGCCAGGCGTTCTCGAGTGGATGGGGGTTGGTGACTTTGTCGATGCCCTCGTAGATCGAGAACATTCCCCCGACGCTGAACAGGATGATCGACACCACAAAGGCGTAGACGTAGCGTTCGCGTCCGTAGCCGAACGGATGCTCCGGGGTGGCGGCGCGCTTGGCCCTGACCCCGCCGCGGAGAAGGAGAACCTGATTGCTCGTGTCGGCGAGCGAATGCACGCCCTCGGCGAGCATCGCGCTCGACCCGGAGAAGAACCAGGCGATGAACTTGGTGATAGCAATACCGAGGTTGGCGAACAGTGCCGCGACGATTGCCTTGTTTCCACCAGATGCGCTCATGGGCCAATCCTAGGATGGGCAGATGATCAACCTTCCTTCAATCGCGATTCTCGGCACCGGCTCGATGGGAGGGGCGATCCTGAGCGGTCTCCTCGCACCCGGCGTGACTGTCGACGGCCGCATCCGGGTCACCAACCGATCCGAGCGGAAGGCGGCGGCGCTGCGCTCTCCCTCCGTCACGAGCCTCGCGATCGAGAAGGATCGCGGCGCTAACCTCGCGGCGGTAGCCGGTGCCCGCGTTGTGCTTGTCGCGGTCAAGCCGCACATGGTGCCGGACCTCCTGCGGGAGATCTCCGGTGCGATCGACCCTGGTGCGGTCGTCGTGAGCGTCGCGGCCGGAGTGCGAATCGACACGATGCAGGCGATCGTCGATGTTCCAGTGCTGCGTGCAATGCCGAACACGCCCGCGACGGTCGGCCGTGCGGTGACCGGGGTGAGTGCGGGGGATCGCGCATCCGACTCGGACGTGGCGGTGGTGACCGCCCTGTTCGGCACCGTCGGCTCGGTGCTCGAGGTGCCGGAGAGCCGGATCGACGCGCTCAGCGCCGTTTCGGGCTCGGGCCCCGCCTACGTGTTCCTGCTCATCGAGGAGCTCGAGCGCACCGCCTTCAAGCTCGGCTTCACCCGGCAGGAGTCGAGGGTCATGGTCGAAAACACGTTCCTCGGCGCCTCCGAGCTGCTCGCTGCCTCGGGGGAGACCCCGGCCGAGCTGCGGCGCCGGGTGACGAGCCCGAAAGGCACTACCGAGCGCGCGATCGAGGTTCTCGAGGAGGCCGGGCTCTCGGCGATGTTCGACAGGGCGACGGATGCCGCGATCGCGCGGGCGAAGGAGCTCGCGGCGTCCTGACGGCCGGGCCCCGGCGGCCCAGTACCGCGCAGGTCTGCCACGCTCAGGCCTGCCACGCTCAGGCCTGCAGCGAGGCGAACTTCTCGATGTCGACGGAGTTGCCGCTCACGATGATGAGGTCGTGATTGGAGATGACCGAATCGGGCGTCGCGTAGGTGAATTCCTTCCCGGGGGACTTCACCCCGACAACAGTGATGCCGTACTTGCGGCGAACGCTCGACTCGGCAAGGCTCACCCCGCGAATCGGCTTGGGCGGGTACATCTTCACGATCGCGAAGTCGTCGTCGAACTCGATGAAGTCGATCATGCGGCCGGAGACGAGGTGCGCGACGCGCTCGCCGGCTTCCGCCTCCGGGTAGATGACGTGGTTCGCACCGATTCGCGCGAGGATCTTGCCGTGCGACTGGCTGATCGCCTTGGCCCAAATCTGCGGGATCTTCAGGTCGACGAGGTTCGCGGTGATCAGCACGCTCGCCTCGACAGACGAGCCGACCGCGACGACGGCAACCGAGAAGTCCTGCGCGCCGATCTGGCGGAGGGCGTCGATGCTGCGCGCATCCGCCTGAACCGTGTGGGTGACCCGCTCCGACCACTTCTGCACGAGGCCGGCGTTCTCGTCGACGGCAAGCACCTCGCGGTCGAGCCGGTCGAGTTGGCCTGCGGTGGCGGCCCCGAATCGGCCGAGGCCGATGATCAGTACGGGGGCGTCGTGGGGGATGCGCTCAACCAACGATCGGCCTTTCTTCTGCGCGCCGGAACAACTGCCGGCGAGTGCTCGCGGCAAGCGCCGCGGCCAGAGTCACTGTACCAACGCGCCCCATGAACATCGTGATCGCAAGCACGTACTGGGCCGAGTCGGGTGCGTTCTGCGTCAGCCCCGTGCTGAGCCCCGAGGTGCCGAAGGCGGAGATGACGTCGAAGAGCACGTGGTCGAGAGAGGCATCGGTGAGCTGCAGCACCAGGATCGTGGCGGTGGCGACGGTCGTCGCTCCCCACAGCACAACGCTGACCGAGACCCGCAGCACGTCGGACGGGATGCGGCGGTCGAAGGCCTCCATTGAATCGGTTCCCCTCGCCTCCGCGAAGGCGGCGAGGAAGAGAATCGCGAGGGTCGTGACCTTGATGCCGCCCGCGGTCGAGGCCGAGCCACCGCCGACGAACATGAGCATGTCGCCGACCAGGAGGCTCGCGTTGTTGAGCTCGGCGATATCGAATGTGGAGAACCCCCCGGACCTCGTCATCATCGACAGGAACGACGATTGCAGGGCCCGCTGACCGAAGTCGAGCGAGCCGAACGTTCGGGGATTGTTGAACTCGAGCGCGAAGAAGGCGAGGGCGCCGAGCACGAACAGGATCACCGTCGTCACGAGGGTGAGCTTCACGTGCAGTGACCACCGCTTCGGCTGGCGAAGGTTTCGGGCGAGCACGAAGAAGACCGGGAACCCGACCGCGCCGAGGAACACCGAGATCATAATGATCGAGAGGAACCAGACATCGGTGGCGTACGGCGCAATGCCGTTCGGAACGAGCACGAAGCCCGTGTTTGTGAACGACATCACGGCGAATGACGACGACACCCAGAGGGCATCGAGGAAGTCGTTCGTCTCGGAGAGCACGCGAGGGAAGAGCAGCAGCGCGATGACGAGCTCGATAATGAGCATGCTGACCGCGACGGTGACGAGAAGCCCGCCGATCTCGCCCAGCCTGACCGCCTGTCCCTCGGCCACTGCCCCGCGCCGGACGCGAAGTGGGTTGCTGTCGCCGACGGCCATGAGCTTCGCGCGCAGGCCGAGTCGGCGGGAGATCACGAGCCCGAGGATCGATGCGAGCGTGAGCACGCCGACCGCGCCGATCTGCACCCCGATGAAGATGACGGCATGACCGAAGGGCGACCAATAGGTCGCCATGTCGACGGTGACCAGACCGGTAACGCAAATAGTCGACACGGCCGTGAAGAAGGCATCGACGAGGGGGGTGAAGTCGCCGGTCCGGTTGGAGATGGGCAGGCCGAGCAAGAGGGTGAAAACGAGCACAAGTGCGGTGAAGATGATTATCGCGAAGCGCGCCGGCGTCGATGCGGCGAAGTCGTCAATCCAGTCGCGCGCCGTGCCCAGCAACGAGCGGTGCGACACCGGCTTGGTGGCCATTACTATCCCCTCGCAAGATTGGCGCGACATGCTTCAACGACTTCGTCATGGTACTCCTCGCACGCGGGCCGCTAGCCTGAGCGAATGGCCGACATCTTTGACGTTCTCGCCGACGCGACACGGCGCGACCTCCTTCAAGCGCTCCTTGACAAGTTTGTGGCCTCCGACGGCGACGTCGGGGAGCTGAGTGTCGGGGAGATGGTCGAGTTGCTCGCGATCAGCCAGCCGACCGTGTCGAAACATCTCAAGGTGCTGCGTGACAGCCACCTCGTGCGGGTGCGCGAGGGCGGTCAGCACCGTTACTACAGCCTCGACCCTGCTCCGCTCGAGGCGGTCGAGGACTGGCTCGTCCCCTTCCTTGCGTCGCACTTCGAGTCAGAGGCCAACGACGGGGGCATCGCGGTGTTCGCCGCGTGGTCCGGCTCGGGCGTTCCCGGACCGATGAGGCGGGTCGCGCAGTCGCTGCCGAGCGGTGGCGTGGCGGGTGCGTCGATCGGGCGGGCCGCCGCGGGCGCCTCCCACCAGGCGCGCTCTGTCATCGAGGGCGCGACGGCTGGCATGCAGCAACGCGTTCTCGAGCCGCTCCGGAAGGTGCTCGGCAGATAGGCTCCGCTCACACCGGGCTATTGCGCGGCGGTCACGCGAACCTCTAGCGTTACGTTTCAGCACTCCAGTCACAGCAGTCACAGCAGTCACAGTGCACTCGGGCAACACCAAGCGCGAACGCGGAGCAGAAAATGGCGGGCGATCTTTCCGGGGTGCGATTCCTCACGGTGGCCGAAGTGGCCGAGATGATGCGGGTGTCGAAAATGACCGTTTACCGTCTCGTTCACTCGGGCGAATTGCCCGCCATCCGCTTTGGCCGCTCCTTCCGGGTGCCGGAATCCGCTGTCCAGACCGCCGTCGACACCCCCATCTCCGACGTCGGCTGAACCGGGAACGACTGCTCCCGGCAAAAGGAGTAGACTGTCCCGAGGTAATTTTTCCGCGGTTCTGAACGGACCCGGTGATCCGTTCCAGAATCAGTGAGGTTTTTATGGGCTCCGTAATCAAGAAGCGTCGCAAGCGCATGGCGAAGAAGAAGCACCGCAAGCTGCTTCGCAAGACGCGCCACCAGCGCCGCAACAAGAAGTAGCAGGCGCACGGGCGATCACGTCGCTCGTGCCGCTGAGAACGCCGGACCGTCAGGTCCGGCGTTTTTTGTTGCCCCGCGCCGGTTTCGCCTGCCGGCGGACGAGGCGCTGGGCCCGGCGGATGCTGGAGGATCGAAACCTGAGCGTCGACCAGCCGTGTGTTCGCGCGTGGCGCGCGAGCAGCGCATCCGGGTTCACGACCACCCGGTTGCCGACGAGTTCGAGCAACGGGATGTCGTTGCGGGAGTCCGAATAGGCCCAGCAGTCGGCGAGGTTCGAATCGAGGAAGTCGGTGAGGGTTGTGGCCGCTGTGACCTTGTGCTCGCCGTGCAGCATCGGTCCGGCAAGGGCGCCCGTGTAGAGGCCGTCGACACTCTCGAGGCGGGTGCCGAGCGCTCCCGTCAGTCCGAGTCGCGCCGCGATGACCCGGGCGACGACGAGCGGAGTGGCCGTGATGAGCCACACTTCGTGGCCCTTGCTCAAGTGCTCCCGTGTCAACTGAACCGTCTCGGGCCAGAGCCTCCGTGCAATGAAGTCGTCGTAGACCTCCTCGGCGATCTCCTCGAGCTCCCGCTCCGATCGCCCGTTGATGAGCTGCAGCGCCCGCTCGCGCACGCCAACCAGGTGTCTCCCGTTCTCGCCGACGGCGACGAACCGGGCCTGGTGCCAGCCGAACCGGACGAGGTCGCGCAGCCGCAGCATCCCGCGCCGCCGGGCCCCGCGCCCGAGGTGGTAAATGCTCGCGCCGCGCAGCAGCGTGTTGTCGACGTCGAAGAAGGCGACGATCGGAGTGGCCCTCGCGGCGCCATCGGCCGGAGCGGCTGCGGGGGTGGGGTCGGCGTCGCACATTGCCGACAAGTCTACGGACAGGGTTCACGAACTAGGCTCAGACTGTGCCGCCCATCGCCCTCACCCTGCTGTCGAAACCAGGGTGTCACCTGTGCGACGATGCCCGCGAGGTCGTCGCTGAGGTGGTCGCCGCACTCGGCGACCAGGTGCGCGCACCGATCACCGTCGACGAGGTGTCGATCCTCGACGACCCCGACCTGCTCGAGAAGTACTCGGAAGAGATCCCCGTGCTGCTCATCAACGGACGGGTCCACAATATCTGGCGTATCGAGCCGGCCCGGCTCCGCGCCGCACTACTGAAAGAAGACCCATGCTGAGGCACGTCATCACCTGGAAGCTCGCCACCGAGGACACTGCGGCGAAGCTCGAGCACTCCGCGACGATCGCCGCGGCGCTCCAGGGGCTCGTGCCGCTCATCCCGGAGATCCGCAACCTCACCGTCGCGTCGAACGTTGTCTCGCTCGACACCAACTGGGACCTCGTGCTCGTTGCCGACTACGACGACGAGGCGGCCCTGCGCACCTACATCGACCATCCGGAGCACCAGAGGGTCGTCGCAATCATCCGTCCCCTCGTCGCGCAGCGCGCCGCGGTCGACTTCCTGGTCTGAGGTCCGGCTGGCCGGCTGTGACGAGTGGTGAGGCGTCAGTGGTCCTGCGCCAGTCGTGAGGCGTCAGTCGTCGGACCGGCGTGCGGCCGCTTCGGCCTCGGCGCGCGAGCCGAAGACTGGCTCGTCGAGAACGAACTGGAGCGACTCGTCGCGGTCGACCAAGAGCAGGTCGGTGGGCTCCTCCGCTTCGGCGAAGTTCTCCGCCGTGAGGAGCTCAGCGTTCAGATGCACCGTGATGAGCCCGCTGCCCGTCTCGAGCGACGCAACCTCAAGGGCGGGGACCGGCTTGCCTCCCGCACGCTTGAGGAGTGCGCCGACGGCGCCCGCGATGCCCTGGCCGCCGGCGAGGAAGGCCTTCTCGTCGACCACGGTGTAGTCGTAGCGGGTGCGCACCGTGAAGGTCAGCTCGTCGGGCTCGTCCTTATCCTCGTCGTCCGACTCCTCGTCGTAGAGGTCGTCGAGCGCAACGCCGTATGAGGCTGCGGCCTCCCAGAGGGCGCGGTCGGTGTCTTCGGCGATGTCGTCCTCGTCGTTGCCCGACGCGACCTGATCGACGTGCACTCGGACGAGACGGAGGAGTTCCTCGCCGGCCTGGACGGCGGCGGTTCGGGCGGGGTCAGCAGTGGTGTTCATGACGGTCACGGTACCAGCCACCGCGCCCCGACCACGGCCGCGAGTTGCCCACTTGTGTCCCCGTGTGTGATGCGGAGGCGGCAGAGGAGGGCAGTTCGCGGGATCGGTGTGCCACGTTCGGGATCCGGCGAGCTCGCCGAGCTCGCGTTGCTACGGGGTGAGGCGCGTCGGTCCGCGGAACAGGTAGGTGGCCTCGCGGAGGTTCGGCAGCTTCAGCAGCAGCATGAGCACGCGGCTCAGGCCCATACCGAAGCCACCGTGCGGCGGCACGCCGTAGCGGAAGAAGTCGAGGTAGAAGTCGAGCTCCTCCGGGTCGAGGCCCTTCTCCTTCGCCTGCTCGACGAGAACGTCGATGCGGTGCTCGCGCTGCGCGCCCGTCGAGATCTCGACTCCGTTGAAAATGAGGTCGTAGCTGTTGGTGACAGCGCCGTCCTCGGCGTTGCGCATGTGGTAGAACGGGCGGATGCTTGAGGCGTAGTCGGTCAGGAACACGAACTCGTGCCCGTAGGTCTCCTTGACGTACGCCGCGATCTGGCGCTCACCCTCGGGGTCCATGTCGTCATCCTGGCGCGGCACCTCGTAGCCGCGCTCGGCGACGATGCGCTTGGCCTCCGCGAGCGGGATTCGCGGGAACGGGGTCTCGGGAACCGTGACCTCGAGTCCGTAGAGGGCCTCGATCTCCGCACCGTGCTTCTCCTTGACCGCGGTGAAGCCAGCGACCATGAGCTCTTCGTGCATCTTCATCACGGACTCGTGGCTGTCGATCCAGCTGATCTCGGCGTCGACGCTCGTGAACTCGGTCGCGTGACGGCTTGTGAACGACGGGTCGGCGCGGAAGGCCGGGCCGATCTCGAAGATCTTGCCGAAGCCGGCCGGCTGCGCCATCTGCTTGAAGAACTGGGGGCTCTGCGCGAGGTACGCCTTCGTCTCGAAGTACTCGACCTCGAAGAGTTCGGCGCGGGACTCGCTCGCGCTCGCCATCAGCTTGGGCGTGTGCAGCTCGACGAAGTCGTTGTCGATCCAGTAGCAACGAAGCGCGTGCTCGAACGTGGTCTGGATCTTGAAGATCAGCGAATTCTTCGGCACCCGCAGGTCGAGGAACCGCCAGTCCATCCGCTTGTCGACGCCGGAGTCATCCGCGATCGGGGTCTCGGCGATGGCATGGGCGGCGATCTCGATGCCATCGAGCTTAACCTCGACGCCGCCGAGCTTGACCCGCTCGTCGTGCTTGAGGTCGCCCGACGCGCTGAGGAAGGTGCCCTGGCTCAGCGCGGAGATCTCCTCGGCAATGGCGTCCTCTGCTGGCGTGCCGTCGTCGTTGAAGATGCGCGGGTGAACGAGCTGCACGGCGCCGGACTCGTCGCGCAGCACGACGAACTGCACCTTCTTCTGGTCGCGCACAGTCTCCACCCACCCCGAGACCGAGACGGGTCCGTCGACGGAGGAGGCAAGGTTCTTGATCAGGGTGCGTTGGGTCACGAGCAACCACTTTAGTTGCCAGCCGCTCGCTCCCATGTTTCGCCGGGAGCCCGACGGTGCCGCTCTCGGCAATCTGGCAGTGACATCGAACGTAGAATGGAGGCTGTGGCTGCCTCTCTCATTCACCTCGTCCGGCATGGCGAGGTGCACAACCCCGAGGGTGTTCTCTATGGCCGCATACCCGGCTTCCACCTTTCCGAGCTCGGTGTCGCCATGGCCACCTCCGCCGCCCAGCACCTCGTCGGCCGCCCGGTCAACGCTCTCTTCTCGAGCCCCCTGCAGCGCGCCCAGGAGTCGGCCGCGCCCTTTGCCGACACCTTCGGGCTCGACATCACGACCGAGGACCGCCTGATCGAACCGCACAACAAGTTCGAGGGCGGGGCGCTCGAGTTCGGTCCGTCTCTGCTGCTGCATCCGCGAACCTGGCCCTGGATCTACAACCCGTACCGTCCCAGCTGGGGCGAGCCGTTCGTCGAGGTCGCCGCGCGCATGATCGCCGCGATGGATGCCGCCTGGGACGCCACCGACGGCGAGGCCGTCATGGTCAGCCACCAGATGCCGATCGTCATGGCTCAGCGCGCTGTCGCCCACAAGCCCCTCTGGCACGACCCACGCAAGCGCCGCTGCAGCCTCTCGAGCGTGACCACCTTTACCCGCAGCCAGGACGCCGCGCCCGGCGCCCCCCGCTACCGCGAGGTCGACTACCAGGAGCCCGCCGCCGCTCTCCTGGCCCGCGCCGTCGACACGGGGGCAGTATGAGATTCCGCCTGCTCGCGACGGCGACCCTCGCCGTCGCCGCGCTCGTGCTCAGCGGGTGCACAAGCGACCCGCTCGCCGAGGAGTACCTCAACGGCGGCAACACCAACTACATCTCGGGCGACGGGATCCTCGAGGTTCCCGAGGCCGACCGGGCAGCGCCGATCTCGTTCGCCGGCCAGACCGACGCGGGCGAGCCATTCGCGAGCGCCGACTTCGCGGGCGAGGTGCTCGTGATCAACTTCTGGTACGCCGGATGTGCCCCGTGCCGCGCGGAAGCCCCCGACCTCGACGCGCTCGCCCAGCAGTACGAGGGCAACGGCGCTTCGTTCGTCGGGGTCAATATTTACGATGGCGCCGAGACCTCGCTCGCCTTCGCACGCAAGTTCGGTGTCACCTACCCATCCCTCCTCGACAACAAGACGGGCGAGGTGCGACTCGCCTTCGCCGGGGAGATCCCACCGCAGGCGGTCCCCACCACCTTCGTGCTCGACGCCGAGGGCCGCATCGCCGCCCGCATTCTGGGGCAGTTGCAGGAGCGTTCGATCCTCGACACGATCATCAGCGACGTTCTCGCGGAGGCCAGCTAGTGGGCGATCCGATCCAGGAGATCGTCGCGAACGGCAGCCTCATCGTCGCCCTGCCCATCGCGCTGCTTGCGGGGCTCGTCTCATTCGCGTCACCCTGCATCCTCCCGCTGGTGCCCGGCTATCTCGGTTACATCGGCGGATTCGCTGGCACGGATGCGCGCGCGGGCCGCGGCAGGCTGCTGCTCGGCGTCACACTGTTCGTGCTCGGCTTCAGCGTCGTCTTCGTTGGCTTCACCCTCGCCTTCTCGATCGCCGGCCTGATGCTCCTTCCCTGGCTCGACCTCATCACCCGCGTGATCGGCGTTCTCGTGATCATCATGGGGCTCGTCTTCATCGGCCAGTTCAGCTTTCTGCAGCGCAGCATCCGCCCCGGCTTCACCGCCGCGACCGGCCTCGGCGGCGCCCCGCTGCTCGGCATCGTGTTCGGGCTCGGCTGGGCACCCTGCATCGGCCCCACCCTGAGCGTCGTCTACAGCCTGAGCCTCACGACCGGCTCGGTGGGCCGCGGGGTACTCCTCGGAGTCCTGTACTGCCTCGGCCTCGGCATCCCTTTCCTCCTCGTCGCCCTCGGCTTCAACTGGGTCACCGGGTCGGTTGCCTGGCTCAAACGCCACATCCGCGCCGTCAACATCGTCGGCGGGGCGATGCTCGTCCTGATCGGCCTGCTCATGGTGACCGGTGTGTGGCAAATCATGATGTCGCAGCTCGGGTCGGTGATCAGCGGATTTGAGCCGGCCATCTGATCACTTCGACTCCCCGGCGCCCGCTCCCGCGGATGACAGGATCGCGCAGCCGTCCCTCGGCGGCGCGGGCTACCTTCGCTTCTTCTGGCGCCAGCTGACGAGCATGCGCACCGCACTGTTCCTGCTGCTCCTGCTGGCGATCGCCGCCGTGCCCGGCTCGCTCGTCCCGCAACGCAGCTCTGACCCCAACGGGGTGCAGCAGTACTTCACGAACAACCCCGAGATCGCCCCGGTCCTTGACACTCTTCAGGCCTTCGACGTCTACACCTCGGCCTGGTTCTCGGCCATCTACCTGCTGCTGTTCATCTCCCTCATCGGATGCGTCGTCCCGCGCACCGCGCACCACTACCGTGCACTTCGCAGCGCCCCGCCGAAAACACCGGCCCGCCTCTCGCGGCTCGCAGGATTCACCACGGCCTGGGCACCCGGAGTCTCCGCGACCGACGCGGTCGAGTCAGCCCGCGGCATCCTGAAGAAGAGCGGCTACCGGGTGCGGCTGTTCGAGGGACCGCGCGGCGAGCTCTCGGTGAGCGCCGAACGCGGCTATCTGCGCGAAACGGGCAACCTCGTCTTCCACACCGCGCTCGTGGGGGTGCTCGTCTCGGTGGGCATTGGCGGCAGTTTCGGCTACAGCGGACAGAAAGTCATCGTCGAGGGGGACTCCTTCGCCAACGTGCTGTTGTCCTACGAGTCCTTCCTGCCCGGGCGGTTCTTCGACGAGGGCGTGCTCCAGCCGTACCGGCTGACCCTCGACGAATTCGAGGCCGTCTACGAGCAGGAGAACCCGGCGGCGCGCGGGCAACCGATCGACTTCACCGCGAGTGTCACAAGCTACGCGCCGGGATCCGAGGTGGGCACGCGGGCCGAGATCAAGGTCAACGACCCGCTGCGCCTCGGTGGCAACGACATTTTCCTTCTCGGCAACGGTTACGCGCCGATCATCACTGTGCGCGATGGCGAGGGAAACGTCGCGTTCAGCGACGCCGTGCCGTTCCTGCCACAAGACGGCAACCTCACCTCGATCGGGGTCGTGAAGGTGCCGGATGCCGTCCCGGAGCAGATCGGCATGATCGGTTTCCTCTACCCGACGCAGGCGACCCTCACGACGGGCGCGCTGACCTCGAACTACCCCGACCTGCTCAATCCCGTGCTGAGCCTGCAGGTATTCACCGGCGACCTGGGCCTCGACGGCGGCATCCCCCGCTCCGTCTACTCACTCGATACCGACGGCATGACCGAGATCGCCGGCCGCACCGCGGATGCCCCGCCGATCCAACTCACCCCCGGAGAGACCGTCGAGCTGCCGGACGGCATCGGTTCGGTCACCTTCGAAAACGCCGCTCCCTCCGCGCCCGCCGACGACCTCACCGGATCGGTGCCCCGTTTCGTGAGCCTCGACATCCACCGCGACCCAAGCCAGGGCTGGGTGCTCGCTTTCGCGATCCTCGTGCTCGCCGGGCTATTGACGTCGCTGTTCATCCCGCGCCGGCGCGTTTGGGTGAAGGCGATCGACGACGGAGACGCCGGGGGTGTGCTCCTCGAGTATGCCGGTCTCGCACGCGGCGAGGACCCGACCCTCGACCGGGCGGTGCGGGAGATCGCCGACCGCCATTCCCAGCAACTCGGGATTAGGCTGACCACGTGACCGATCTGCTCGTTTCCTCCTCCCTCACCGCCGTCTGGTCGGCCATGGGCGTCTACACGCTCGCGTTCATCATGTTCACGCTCGACCTCGCCAAGCGGTCCGCATGGGCTCAGCAGGCGCCCGTCGCCGTGACGGCGGCCACATCCGCGATGGGCCAGCTCGCTGGCGCAACGGCGACAATCGACCGCATCAACACCGACACCGCAGTGAAGCCGCTCTCGCTCAAGTTCGAGCGCATCGCCTTCGCGCTTACCGTGCTGGGCTGGCTGGTGCATACCGCCGCCGTCGTGATGCGTGGCATCGCGCAGGGGTATGTTCCCTGGTCGAACATGTTCGAGTTCTCACTGACGGCATCCTCGATCATCGTCGGCGTCTTCATTGCCGTTCAGGTGTGGCAGAACCTGCGGTTCCTCGGCGCGTTCATCACCGGTTTCGCACTCATCGCCCTGGGCCTCGCGACGGTCAACTTCTACGTCGACGTCAAGCCGCTCCCGCCGGCTCTGCAGTCCTCGTGGCTCGTGATCCACGTGTTCGTCGCCGTGCTCGGCACCTCGTTTTTTGCGCTCGGCGCCGGGCTGTCGGTCGTTCAGCTTATGCAGGCCCGCGCGGCCGCAGCGAAGGGCGCAGGACTCAAGTTTCTGCAGACGCTCCCCGGTGCGGACGCGCTCGAGAACCTCGCCTACCGCGTGGTCGTTGTCGGCTTCGTGTTCTGGACATTCACTCTCATCGCCGGAGCCATCTGGGCCGAGCGCGCCTGGGGCCGATACTGGGGTTGGGACACCAAGGAGGTGTGGACGTTCATCATCTGGACGATCTTCGCCGGCTACCTGCACGCTCGGGCGACGCGCGGCTGGCGGGGGTCGCGCTCGGCGTGGCTCGCTATCATCGGTTTCGCGGCGGTGCTGTTCAACTTCACGGTCGTGAACCTCTTCTTCAAGGGGCTGCACGCGTACAGCGGCCTGTAGCCCCGCCGCCCTGCCTGGCTTTCAGTAGTCAGGATGGTGACACCGCCGATCCGTCGCCGATGGGCGAATGGATGCCTGCGGCCGTCGGATCCGCGGATGTTCAGGCATTAGTAGGGATATTCAGGCATTAGTGGGAACGTCGGTCCTGAGTGATGAAAGCCCGACCGGGCCTACTTCCTGAGTGCTGAAAGCCGCGCAGCTACGGGCGCCCGGCCAGTACCGCGTGGCAGCGGTCGAGCCGCTCACGCCACCAGGCCGTGCGCTCAGCCGAGGCGGCGTAGCGGTCGAGCAGGGCAGCATCCACCTCGACGCGGCGCACCTCGATCGCTCCGTCGACCGGAATGAGCGGGCTCGACGTGACGTCGCCCGCGAGCAGCGCCGCGGTGCCGAGGCCACAGTCGTAATCCAGCTCGGGAATGCCCGCCGCGAGATAGGCGCCCATCGAGATACCCACCGATGTGTCCAGGGCACTCGAGACGACAACCGGGAGCTTCGCCGCGGCCACAATGTTGAGGCTTGCCCTAATGCCGCCGAGCGGCTGAGCCTTGATCACGAGGAGGTCGGCGGCGCCGACGCGCGCGACCTCGAGCGGATCGCTCGCCTTGCGCACGCTCTCGTCCGCCGCGACCGGGATGCCCATGTACTTGACGCGGTGCCGGATGTCGGCGAGCTCCTCGACGCTCGCGCACGGCTGTTCGACATACTCCAGATCGAATCCCGCGAGGGCGTGGATGGCGTGCTCGGCCTCGTCGACGTTCCAGCCGCCGTTCGCGTCGATGCGGATGCGTCCCTCGACGCCGACGTAGTCGCGCGCCGCAGCCACGCGCGCCACATCGTCGGCGAGCACCTGCCCGAGCTGGGCAACCTTGACCTTGATCGTGCGGCATCCGGGAAAGGCGTCGAGCACGCCGGCGACGGCACCGGGTCCAACGGCCGGGAGGGTCGCGTTGACCCGGATGCGACTGCGGAACAGAGCCGGCGCCGCCAGCCAGCCGAAGTCGATTGCCCCATCGAGCCACGCCGCCGCCTCGATGTCGTCGTATTCGACGAACGGGGAGAACTCGGTCCAACCCTGCGGTCCCTCGAACAGTAGGGCCTCGCGGCTCGTGATCCCGCGAAACGGTTGGCGGAGCGGAAGGGAGACGACACGGGCGGAGCTCGTCAGCTCTGGCAACGATGGCAGCATGATCACAGTCTGCCCCCAATAGCGCTCGCAGTTTCCCACGGTGCGCATCGCGGTCGTGGCGAGCGGCGGGCGGCCGTCGTGCTGAACACCTTCGACGGAATCTAAACTGTGCAGATGCCTGAGGTTTCGGAACTCTTCGACGCGAGCGTCTGGCGGCCCGTCGCGGGCTTCGACGCGCTCACCGACATTACCTACCACCACGACCTGGCGGGACGAGTGGCGCGCGTCGCGTTCAACCGCCCCGAGGTGCGCAATGCGTTCCGGCCGCACACCGTCGACGAGCTCTACGCGGTGCTCGACGACGCCCGCCAGAACCCGCGGATCGGCGTCGTTCTACTCACGGGCAACGGCCCGAGCGCCAAGGACGGCGGCTGGGCGTTCTGCTCGGGTGGCGACCAGCGCATCCGCGGCCGGGACGGCTACAAGTACGAGGGAGCCGAGGGAGCATCGCGGCCCGACATCGGCCGCGCCGGCCGACTGCACATTCTCGAGGTGCAGCGCCTCATCCGCTTCATGCCCAAGGTCGTCATCGCCGTGATCCCCGGCTGGGCCGCCGGCGGCGGGCACTCCCTGCACGTGGTCTGCGACCTGTCGATTGCGAGTGCGGAACACGGCAAGTTCAAGCAGACGGATGCTGACGTCGGCTCATTTGACGGGGGCTACGGCAGCGCGTACTTTGCGAGGCAGGTCGGCCAGAAGTTCGCCCGTGAGGTGTTCTTCCTCGCCAGGGAGTACGACGCCCAGCGGGCACTCGACACAGGCGCCATCAACGCGGTCGTGCCGCACGCAGAACTCGAGGCGACCGCGTACGACTGGGCGAACGAAATCCTCACCAAGTCGCCCACCGCCATCCGCATGCTCAAGTTCGCCTTCAACGCCGTCGACGACGGCATGGTCGGCCAGCAGGTCTTCGCGGGCGAGGCGACGCGGCTCGCGTACGGCACCGACGAGGCGGTCGAGGGCCGAGATGCGTTCCTCGAGAAGCGCGACCCGGACTGGTCGCCGTTCCCCTGGCAGTACTGATGCCCCGGCCCGCCGCCGTGAGTTGCCCACGTTGTGACCAGCCCAGCTCCGCGAGTTGCCCGGATCTGTCGCGTGTGGGGTGCGGGAGAGCACATAAGTGGGCAGCTCGCGGGACGCGGACACTGTCGTGACCCGCCCGCTTCTCGCCATCCACGCGAGCGAGCCGGTCGCCATCCTCGAGGCGCTCCGTCTCGCGCTGAGCGCGGCGGGGCCCGCGATCCTGCCGACCGGGCCCGATGGCGCGCGAAGCACAGTGCCGGCAACTGTGCCCACGCCCATCGCCCTGGTCATCCAGACGAGCGGTTCGAGTGGCGCCCCGAAGCGCGTCGAACTCAGCTCCAACGCGCTGCTCGCGAGCGCTGCGGCCTCGAGCGCGGCGCTCGGCGGCCCCGGCCAGTGGCTGCTCGCCGTCCCGCTGCACTACATCGCCGGCATCAATGTGCTCGTGCGGTCGATCGCGGCCTCGACCGAGCCGGTGATCCTGGCACCCGGGCATTTCGACGCCCGGGGTTTTCTGGCCGCCGCCGCGACAATGGATGCCGAAACACGTCACTACACCTCCGTGGTGCCCGCCCAGCTCGCCCGTCTGCTCGACGCGGCAGACGACGACGCCGCGGGCGACAGCGGCGCGCTCGCGGGCCTGCGGCGGTTCGACCGCATCCTGGTCGGAGGCCAGTCGGTGCCGTCCGAACTGATCGAGCGGGCCGACGCCCTCGGCATCCGGGTCACGCGCACCTACGGTTCGAGCGAAACGTCCGGCGGATGCGTGTACGACGGCGTCCCGATCGGAACCTGTGAGGTACGCATCCGGCACGGAGAGATCGAGATTCGCGGGCCGGTGCTGGCCGACGACTACCTGGGCGACCCCGCGCGCACCGAGAAGAGCTTCGTGATGTCGGGCGGGGCGCGCTGGTATCGCACCGGCGACGCCGGGCGCCTCGAGGATGGCGTGCTCACTGTCACCGGGCGGCTCGACCGGGTGATCATCTCCGGCGGGGTCAAGGTCTCCCTCGACGAGCTCGAAAGGGTCGTGCGACGGATGCCGGGGCTCGGCGACGCTGTGGCCGTTCCGGCGGAGAGCGCGCGCTGGGGCGAGGTGCCCGTCGTCGTCACGACGAGTCCCGTCGACCTCTCAGCGCTGCGGGGCGCGGTCGCGAGCGCGCTCGGCCGCGAGGCCGCGCCCGCTCGGGTCGTCGTTCTCGACAGCATCCCGCGCCTCGCGACGGGCAAGCCCAACCTCGTCGCGCTGCGGGAGATCGTCGCACGGCGAAACTAGACTCGGCTCGTGGCTAACAGAGGCAATCGAACCAAGGCTCGCGCCAGCAACGGACGCACCAACTCCGGGAGTGGCAGCGCGGCGCGCAGCGGCCGGCCGAGCGGGCGTCCGGGCGGACGACCGCCGACGGCTCCCGTGATCCGCCCGGCCACCGCCAGGGACTGGATCGGCGGCGCCCGGCTGCGTACCCTTCCCCTCGCCATCGCACCCGTCGCGCTCGGCACAGGGGCCGCGTACCTCTACAACAACGACGATGGCTGGCACTGGGCGCGTGCGCTGCTGTGTCTCGTGGTCGCGGTCGGGCTGCAGATCGGTGTGAACTACGCCAACGACTACTCCGACGGCATCCGCGGCACCGATTCGCACCGGGTCGGGCCGTCGAGGCTGACGGGGTCCGGTGCGGCGAAGCCCCGCCATGTTCTGACCGTGGCGCTTGTCTTCTTCGCGGTCGCTGGTCTCGCCGGGGTCGTCGTCAGCGTCATCAGCGGATTCCCGTGGCTGATCGCCGTCGGCGCCGCGTGCGTCGTCGCCGCGTACTTCTACACCGGAGGGAAGCACCCCTACGGGTACAACGCGCTGGGCGAGGTCTTCGTCTTCATCTTCTTCGGGCTCGTCGCGACGGCGGGAACGATGTTCGTGCAGGTGGGCGCGGTGAGCGCCGAGGCGTGGGGCGCTGCCGTTGCGATCGGGCTGCTCTCCTGCGCCGTGCTTATGGTCAACAACATCCGCGACCTCAAGCAAGACCGGGTCGCCGGCAAGCGCACCCTCGCGGTGCTCGTCGGCGACCGCGCCGCACGCATCCTGTTCGCGATCTTCGCCCTCGTGCCGTTCGGGATCCTCGGGTTTTACGCGATCGTGTTTCCCCTGGCGATCTACGTCTATTTCGCGCTGCTCGCGGGGCTGCCCGCAGTGATCATCGCGATCACCGGAAAAAGCGCGCCGGAGTTCGTTCTCGCGCTCAAGCTAACGAGCCTGACGGCCCTGCTCTTCGGCGTCGGCCTCGCCGCGGCCCTCGCCTTCTAGCGGCGGTGTGCTCGGCGCTGCGGCGGCGTCGAGCGCGTCATTCTCGGCGTCCGAGTCGGCATCGCGGTGCTGCGTGGTGCGGAACTCCCAGAAGCTGCGGGCGACGGCCTCGCGCTGCGGGCGGAAGAAAATGTAGGCGACGCACAGGCCGACCACTGCGGCGACGACTGCGGCGATCCACGGCTCAATCTGCAACACGAGCAGCGCGATGAGCACGGCCGTGAAGACGCCCAACCGCAGAAGGGAGTAGCTGATCCACTGACGCGACGATTTCACGCAGCCCAGTCTAGGCACGCCTGGCTGGCCATTCGTTGCGCGATCGCAAGATCCCGCGCAGGCGGCGTCCAGTTGCCTGACCTACAATTAGGACATGGTTCGCGTATATATAGTGGCAGGGCTCGCCATCATCGCCCTGACGATTTACGCCGCCATCGACGCGCTGATGACCGACAAGCGCCGCACGCGGGGGCTCCCCAAGTTCGTCTGGGTGCTTGTCATTCTCGTCCTGCCGGTGATCGGTGCCGTTCTCTGGTTCACGCTCGGCAAAGACCGGGGAAAGGGCAAGCCGGTCGTGCGGCAGACCGCGCCCGACGACGACCCCGACTTTCTCCGGCGCCTGGGCACCGAGAAGGATCAGGAGGAGCGCATCCGCCGACTCGAGCAGGAGCTCGCCGACCTCGACGACGACTCCAGCACCAAGGAGTGAGTCCGGTAGGCAGTCCGGCAACCGACTTCTCGGTAGCCCTGCTTGGAGAGTTCATCGCCCTCGGCGTGCGCGACATCGTGCTCAGCCCCGGCGCTCGGTCGCAGGCACTCGCGCTCGCCGCAGCCGAATTCGAACGTGCCGGCCTCGTGCGCCTGCGGGTGCGGATCGATGAGCGGGTCGGGGGATTCCTGGCGCTCGGCCTCGCCGTCGAGACCCGGATGCCGGTGCTCGTGATCACGACGTCGGGAACGGCGGTCGCCAACCTCCACCCCGCCGTGCTCGAGGCGCACCACTCCGGCGTGCCGCTCATCCTGCTGACCGCCGATCGCCCGGAGGAGCTGCGCGGTATCGGGTCGAACCAGACGACCAACCAGCTCGGCATCTTTGGGCCGGCGGTGCGCTTCGTGCGCGACGTGGCCGCCCCGAGTGCGACCGGGTTCTCGCCGGAGTATCCGGGCGAACTCGCCCACGAGGCCTTTGTCGCCGCCGCCGGCCACTCCTCACCCGCCGGCCCCGTGCAGTTGAACCTCGCATTCCGCGAACCATTGTCAGCGGCCGTCGGCCCGCTTCCCGCAATCGCCCTCGCGGTCGGGGTCCCTGATGGTCGTCGGCCGCGCGCCACCGAGCTCGCCCCGGCATCGGAGACCATCGTTATCGCGGGGCAGGGTGCGGGATCGGGTGCCGAGATGCTCGCGCGCGAGCTCGGCGCGCCGCTCCTCGCCGAGGTCGCCAGCGGTGCCCGCTTCGGCCCCAACCTGGTGGTCGCCTACCGCGAGCTGCTCGTCGACCGGGAGTTCGGCGGCCGCGTGCGCCGTGCCATCGTCTTCGGCCACCCCACGCTCAGCCGGGAGGTTCCCGCGCTCCTGCAGCGGCCCGACGTCGACACGATTGTCGTGCGCGGGCCCGGCTTCGAGGATTACGACCCGGGGCGCCGGGCAACCCACATCGACGCCGCGAGTTACAACGGTGAGCCTGCCGAACGGGCGTGGGCCGGTTCTTGGGTGCATGCGAGCCGCGCACTCCTCGAGGTGCGCGCCGGCGAGACGCCCGACCCGCGCACCGATGACCGCCTGGCGGTCGCCGAGTTCGCCCGCGCCCAGCTCGCTGTGTTCCGGGAGAGTGTGACGAGGCGGATGTTGGTTGAGGCAGTATGGCGAGTGACCTGGCCGCACGACCGGCTTGTCTTTGGGGCGTCTCGGCTCGTCCGCGACGCCGACCGCGCCGTGGCGGGTAAGGCGATCCCGGTGCACGCCAACCGCGGCCTCGCCGGAATCGACGGAACGATAGCGACGGCCACAGGCATCGCCCTCGCGAGCGAGGCGTCGGGGTCGGCCGGAACAACCCGGGTACTGCTCGGCGACCTCACGCTGTTGCACGATGCCGGCTCGATGCTCTATGGGGGCGGTGAGCCGCGTCCCCGCCTGCAGGTCATTGTCGGCAACGACGGCGGAGGCACGATCTTCGACGGGCTCGAGGTCGCCCTGACCGCTCCCGCCGGCTCGTTCGACCGTGTGCTCTACACCCCGCAGTCGGTCGACTTACGCTCTCTCGCCGAGGCCTACGGCTGGGACTACCGGCTCGCCGGCAACCGGGGCGAGCTGGACGAGGCGCTCGCGCCGTGCGAGCGCCCCACCCTTGTCGAGGTTCCTCTGTCGCGCGGATGACCGGCGACGTAGCATTCCCCCATGGCGAAAACGAAATGGGCGGACAGCCCGAGCGACCTCCTCTGTGCGCGGGCCGGGTTTGATCTCGCGAGCATCGATCCGAACGGCACGCCCGGGTTCAGTGGTGGGAAGAGCGACGGCCGGGCCGCGCTTGAGGCCGAGAGTGACCGGCTGTCGGAGCTTCAGGAGCAGCTGTGGGCCGAGAGTCGGTCGCGCGGCACCAAGTCGGTGCTGCTCGTGCTGCAGGCCATGGACACGGCGGGCAAGGGCGGGATCGTGCGGAACGTCGTCGGGGCGATGGACCCGCTCGGCGTGAAGGTGACGGCGTTCAAGGCGCCCACGCCTGCCGAGCGTCGGCACGACTTCCTCTGGCGCATCCGCCGTCAGCTGCCCGAGCCGGGCATCGTCGGCATCTTCGACCGCTCGCACTACGAGGACGTGCTCATCCACCGCGTGCGCGGCCTGTCATCTCCCGAGGTGATCGAGGAGCGCTACGGACTCATCCGCGAATTCGAGGAAAAGGTCACCGCGAGCGGGACGACGATCGTCAAGGTGATGCTGCACATCAGCGCGGACGAGCAGAAGGCCAGACTCGCCGAGCGACTCGACCGGCCCGACAAGCACTGGAAGTTCAGTCTCGGAGACCTCGACGAACGCGCGCTCTGGCCGGCCTACCAGGAGGCGTACCAGCTCGCAATCGAGCGCACCTCGACACCGGATGCGCCGTGGTTCGTTGTTCCCGGCGACCGCAAGTGGTACGCACGACTGGCGGTGCAGCAGCTGCTCATCGACGCGTTCCACCGCCTCGACCTACAGTGGCCGACGGCCGACTTCGACGTCGCTGAGGCGAAGACGCGGCTCGCCCAGAGTGAGTGAGCCGCTTGTCGGGCGGCGCTCAGCCGAACGCCTCGACGACCGGCCGAAACTTCAGCCGGGTCTCGACCAGTTCCCGCTCCGGGACCGAGTCCCCGACGATTCCGGCCCCGGCGTACGCGGTGACGTCGCCGTTCGGTGCGACCTGGGCGGAGCGTACCGCGACAGCCCACTCGCCGTCACCGTTCGCGCCGACCCACCCGACCGGACCGGCATAGCGCCCGCGGTCGAACGGCTCGAGCCGTTCGATGAGCGCGAGCGCGAGCGCGGTCGGCGTGCCGGCGACCGCCGCGGTGGGATGCAGCGCCCCGACGAGGTCAAGCGCCGTCGAGCCGTCGACGAGGGTTCCCTCGACGTCGCTCGCGAGGTGCCACAGGTTCGGCAGCTTGAGGGTGAACGGCAATTCGCTCGCCATA
>Ga0105048_10000881_pt1 | contig 47925 bp, 37 predicted proteins | sample MAT05_FD_78382 | JGI IMG/M metagenome (GOLD analysis project Ga0105048, IMG submission 78382) | Freshwater microbial communities from Lake Fryxell liftoff mats and glacier meltwater in Antarctica - MAT-05 | ecosystem: Environmental > Aquatic > Freshwater > Ice > Liftoff microbial mat | place...
CTCCTCATTCGCGCTCCTCATTCGCGCTCCTCATTCGCGCTCCTTGACACGTCGTTCCATGCCTCCAGACACTAACGGTTCTTTATGGCCGACCCAAAAGAGAACGTCTTGATGGAAAAGCTCGTCTCGCTCTGCAAAAGGCGTGGCTTCATCTTTCAATCCTCGGAGATCTACGGGGGCATCAACGGATTCTGGGACTACGGCCCGCTCGGCGCCGAACTCAAGCGAAACGTCAAGGAACTCTGGTGGAACCGCATGATCCGTCACCGCGACGACGTCGTGGGCCTGGAGGCCACCATCATCATGCATCCGCAGATCTGGCGCGCTTCCGGGCACGTGGACACGTTCTCCGACCCCATGTGCGACTGCTTGCTGACCCGGAAGCGGTTCCGCGCCGATCAGGTCGACGTCCAGTCGGGCACCGCCTACTGGTATACAGGCGCCGAAAGTGAGGCCCTTTCGCAACCTGAGCTTGCGGATCAGGAATTGGCTGCCCGGCCAATTCAGACTTCTGACCAACCCTTCGCTGTGCTCATCGGAGCGAATGACCATCCCGAGTACGCCCGTAAGGTCGCTCGGAAGCTGTACGAATCCCGAGGGATCTCCCGACCCAAACTCCTCGGCGAACGCACCGAGAAGGTGGAAAACTCGCAGCGCTTCAATCCCGAGAACGGCGCCCTGCTGACCGAACCCCGCCCCTTCAACCTGATGTTCAAGACCTACGTCGGCCCGGTGGCCGACGAGGAAAACGTCGCGTATCTTCGGCCTGAGACGGCCCAGGCGATCTTCGTGCAATTCAAGAACGTCCACGAAACGTCCCGCCAGAAGATCCCGTTCGGCATTGCGCAGGTTGGAAAGGCATTCCGCAACGAAGTCACGCCCCGCAACTACACCTTCCGATCCCGCGAGTTCGAGCAGATGGAACTCGAATTCTTCATCAAGCCTGATGAAGCCATTGAAGCCCTCTGCGGCCGGATTGCGACGCCTGCGGCACCGGGGCATCCGGGCGAACCCCAACCCGATTGGGGCTGGCAGATGTGGCACCAATACTGGGTTGAGGAACGCATCCGTTTCTACGAATCCATCGGCCTGCCACGCACCACGCTCGAAGAGTACTGGCAGAAACCCGAGGAACTCGCCCACTACGCCCGCGCCACGGTCGACCTGCTCTTCAAGTTCCCGTTCGGCACCCAGGAACTCGAAGGTATCGCCGCCCGCTCGGACTTTGACCTGTCCCAACATCAGCGGTTCTCAGGCAAATCCATGACGGTCTTCGACGAGGAGTTGAAGGCGGCATGGCCAAAACTCGACGCGTCCCGGCAATCGGACCTATCGGAGCGGTACCGTCTGGCGCGCCTGAAGTATCTGTCGAAAACGGGCGAATCCGCGGAGAAAGCCGAGAAACAGGCGGCCGAGGACGCAGCCTACCTCGCCAAGGGCTACTATGTGCCCCACGTCATCGAACCGTCCGCCGGGGTCGATCGGCTGATCCTGGCGCTGCTCGCCCATGCCTTTCATGAGGTGGAATCCACGGACGACAAGGGCCGCAAGGAAACCCGCACCCTGCTCCGGTTCCATCCTTCGGTTGCCCCGGTCAAGGTCGGTGTCTTCCCGCTGCTCAAGAACAAGCCGGAGCTGGTCGCCAAAGCCCGCGAAGTCAGGGAATCACTCCGATCCCACTTCAACGTGTTCTACGACGAGGCCGGCTCCATCGGACGCCGCTACGCGCGGCAGGATGAGGCCGGCACTCCATTCGGCGTTACCATCGACTTCGATACGCTCGGGGAACGCCCTGAATTGAAGGACACCGTCACCATCCGCCGCCGCGACGACGGCGCACAGGATCGGGTTCCCATAACGGAACTCAGGTCCTGGCTTGAAGCGAGGCTCCGTTGAGCGTCGTGCCCCTTCCCATGAATAAGCCGGACGAGCGGCCCAGCTGGTTCACTCCCCGCCGCCTCTCCTACCTGTTCATGGTCGCCATGCTGATCATGATCGGGGGGCTGCGCATGACGACGCTGCTCCTCACGACCCTGTTCTCGTACTTCGTCCTGCGACAGTTCAGTTTCGGCCGGAGCAAGATCCTGGCCCTGGTTCTCTTCGCCCTCGTGGCCTGCGCCGGTACGTACGGTCTTTATTTCTTCTCGACACAGGCCTACGTCGCCTTCCCCGGGATCACCGAAACCACCATACCGGCGGTCGTCGGTTTCGCAGAAAAACAGGGCATCGAACTTCCGTTCACGGACTACACGAGCCTTCGGGTCCTCGCCCTCTCCGAGGCTCGCGAACGGTTCGCCAACATCGGCCGCTACGCGCGCGATGCCGGATTCGTCCTCGTCTACCTGCTCATCGGCATCGTCGTCGCCGTCAGCATCTTTCTCGGGTCCCGACTCGCCGTGGAAAACGATCCCCATTCACGGAGCGACAGCCTGTATGCCATCACCACCCGGGAAATCACCACACGCTTCATGACGTTTTACCGAAGCTTCGCCATCGTGATGGGAGCTCAGATTCTCATCTCGCTCATCAACACCCTCCTGACCGCGATCTTCCTTTTCTGGGCCGGATTTCCCTACGCCACGGTGCTCGTCGCCTGCACGTTCCTATTCGGCCTGCTGCCCATCATCGGCAACATCCTCAGCAACACGCTTATCACCGGTGTTGCCTTCACATTATCCCCGAAGATGGCGCTCATCGCGCTGATCTTCCTCATCTCCATCCACAAGCTGGAGTACTTCCTGAACAGCAAGATCATCGGTCATCGCATCAAAAACCCTATGTGGTTGACCCTGCTCGGATTGTTGGTTGGCGAAAAACTCCTCGGCATTCCCGGAATGATTCTCGCCCCGGTGGTCCTCCACTACATCAAGGTCGAGGCATCCCAGGCCCGCGCCGAGGCGGAACCCAACCTCGCCGCCACCGCCGACGAGGACACCAGCGACGTGCTGTTGCGGCCCTGACCCGGCCGAGCGTCAGAGCCTGTCTGAAAACGGGACCCCACGCACTTTTAAGACAGGGTCTTAGACGAATTTCGTCAATCCGGGCATCGCGACCTCCGGCGTGCGGAGCGACATGTTCCAGTCGAAGGACGGATCCCCTGCAACCCCTTCCTGCTTGGTCACCCACTTCGCCAGGTTCTCCTGGGAATTCAGCGCCTGTTCCCAGGAGATCTCCTGCCCGGTGTAAGCCGCCATGCGGCCCATGATGGCCACCAGCGTGCTGTGGGCCATCCACACCCCGTCGTTGATCGGCTCCCCGCGACGGATCGACGCGTACATCTCGTCGTGCTCGACCTGGTACATGTTCGGCATTCCGTCCCGACTCCTCAGGCGCCACGGATTCTCACCGGTGATGAACAAGCCGCCAAACGCCTTGATCGTCGCGGCACCCTTCGTCCCCATGAAGTAATCCGAATTGTCGGACGCGCAGTTCGCCTGCTGGCGGCAAGCGTGATAACCCCGCGCACCGCTCGCATACTCGTAAACCACGCTGAAGTGATCGAAGATATGCCCAAAATCGGAGCCCGTCCGGACCTGCCGGCCGCCGTGCGCAATGCACTTCACCGGCGGCTCGTCCTTCATCGCCCACTGCATCTTGTCCAGGCTGTGTACCGCTTGTTCAGCGATGTGATCGCCCGACAGCCACGTGTAGTAGTACCAGTTCCGGAGATGGTACGTCATGTCGTTCCAGCCCGGTTGACGCTGCCGGACCCACAAGGAACCGGTGTTGTACGTGTTCTGCAGCGCCAGCGGAGTCCCGATCTGACCGTCATGAATCCGCTTCATGATCTGGCGCTCCGCAGGATTGTACCGCCAGCAAAACCCTGAAGTCAGCGCCAGTTTCTTCTCCTTCGCCTTCGCCGCCGCCTCCAGAACCATCCGCACTCCAGGGCCATCGGTCGCCATCGGTTTCTCCGTGAAGACGTGCTTGCCCGCGTCCACGCAACGCTTGATGTGGTACGGCCGGAATCCGGGCGGCGTCGCCAAAATCACCACGTCCACGCCGCTCGCAATCACCTTGTCGACCGCGTCGAAGCCGAGGAACGACGTGTCCGGAGTGACCATCGTCCGCTCACCATGCTCCTTCTTGATCTGCTCGAAGCTCCCCTTCAGACGATCCTCGAAAATATCCCCCATCGCGTGCAGCACAACGTTCCTGTCGGCGTGCAGCGTCTGGCTCGCCGCTCCGGTCCCACGGCCTCCGCATCCCACCAAGCCCACCTTCAAGGTGTCGCTGTTCGCCGCAAACGCCCGCGGCAACACTGAAATGTACGGTGCCGCGGCCAATCCAGCCGCCACCGCGGAAGTCCGCTTTAAAAAATTCCGTCGGGTTCCAAGCGAAGAAGTCTCAGCCGGGGTCGTCATGCCCAAAACCGTCTCGCCGTAAGCCCCGTCCCGTCAAGCATCGGCCGCGACCCGCTCATGCCGCCGCCGTGCGCCCCGCCATCAGAAAATCCAAATAGAACGATAACTGATCCTTCAGCTCCTGCCGCGGAACGATGGCGTCGATCAATCCATGCTCGAGCAGGAACTCCGCCGTCTGGAAACCGGGCGGCAACTCCACCTGCGTCGTGTCCTTGATGACCCGGGGACCAGCGAAGCCGATCATCGCCGCGGGCTCCGCCAAAATCAGATCACCCAGGCTCGCGTAACTCGCCATCACCCCCGCCGTGGTCGGGTGCGTCAGCACACTGATGTAAGGAAGCTTCGCCGCCCCATGGTAGGCCAGTGCTCCACTCGTCTTTGCCATCTGCATCAGGCTGAACATCCCCTCGTACATCCGCGCCCCACCGCTGGTCGAAATGATCACCACAGGCAACCCGCGGTCCGTGGCGGTCTCGATCAGGCGCGTCAGCTTCTCACCCACCACCGAACCCATCGATCCTCCCAAAAAGGAAAAATCCATGACCCCCAGGGCCAGGCGATGCGACCCCATCAATCCGATCCCCGTCACCACGGCGTCGGTCAAACCCGTCGCCCGGAAGTTGGCTTCGAGCTTGGCCGGATAGGAGGATGGCCCGGAGAATTTCAGCAAGTCCACACTCACCATGTCCGCGTCCATTTCCTGGAAGGAACAGGTCTCCACCAGTGCATGAATCCTCTCGCGAGCTCCGATTGGAAAATGATGCCGGCAGGAGAGACAAACCTTCAGGTTCTTGTCGAGGTCGCGGTCGAAGATCATCGATGAGCACCTCGGACACTTCACCCAGAGTCCTTCAGGGATTTCCTTCTTCCGAAGTCGTCCTGCCGCCATCTTCGGCTTCTTGAAGAACGCCGTATCCCCGGTGAACCCCGGCGGAGTGAAGATGGGATCCGGCCCTTCCATCATCATCGGCCGTTTTCTCGGAAACCTGCCGGGAGTCGTCCCGCTTTTTATTTCGCCGCCCATGCGCACGATCCTACCCGCCTCAAGCACCGCGCGCCAGCGTCCAAACGACCACGGCCCGCGCTCCGGCTTCCCGAAGCGCCCCGGCCACCGCACTGGTCGTCGCCCCGGTCGTCAAAACGTCGTCCACCACCACCCACCGCCGACCAGCCACCCTCTCCGGATCTCCCACTCGAAAAGCAGCCGCCACGTTCCGAACCCGCTCCCGTCGGTCCAGGGATGCTTGGACCCGCGTGGCCGAGCCACGACGAACAAGCCCCGTTTCCAACGGAATGCCCGTGGCCCGCCCCAGCCACCGGGCAAGGCGCTCAGCCTGATTGAACTCCCGCTCCCTCTCCCGAACCGGATGCAGGGGAACCGGCACCAAGCCGTCCCAACCGCCGCCCGCCAACCCCGGAACCGCCTCCCGCTCGAGCAGGCCTCCCAGGAACGGTTCAAAGAAGGTTGCCCGCCCATACTTGTACCGGTGAATCACGTCGAGCAGGAACGGAGTCGCCACCACAGAAGCCCTCGCCCAATCGAACTGCAAATCCAGATCCGCACAATTTCCGCACACGAACTCAACCGATATCTCACCCGGGTACGGAAGCCCGCACCGCGAGCAAAACGGACGTCGCACCCATGTCACGTGCCCGGCGCGCGTCGCACAGTCCCGGCACACATAACCCTCGGCGGCGCGTGCACGATGCACCCCGCAGAGTTGACAGGCATCCGGAAATATCAGCGACAAGCCTCCATCCAGAATATCGCCCAACCCTCCTAGAAAACGCTGCCTGGCTGAATTCAATACCATACATCCTCCCCTAAAAAACGAGCGACCCTTGCCTCGAGCACGGCAAGGGTCACCCAAATCTGCATTCGAAACCTACCTGGAAGTCGATTTCTTGTCCGTACGGTATCTCGCCCATCGAGCCTTCGCCGCCGAAGCAATACGATCGCGCGCCTCAGGGCTCATCTTCCTCCGCTTTCCAGGAGGACGCCCGCGACGCTTTGCCGGTGCATCCACCGCCACCGAAGAACCAAACAAACCAACCAACTCAGCCTGTAGGCTCTCGATTTCCTCAAGGATTTCTGCTGCTCGCTTGAGTGTCTCAGAACTAGGGATCATGTTATTTTCCTTTCCGCGGGGAATTATTCTCACAGAAATGTCTAAGGGTCAACCTCCCTGAATGGCCTGTTTTGACCCATTCGATCCCCGCTCCGACACCTCCCGACTACAGAGTAAATCACCACTCCCGTTACTGTCATTGCAAAGGCCAGCCATCCCGAATTCAAGTCACCTCCCTGCTGCGCCCCATCACCCGCCTGGGTGAGGATTCCCCGCATTTTTCCGGAGAACACAAGAGCCGCATGGAGACCCAGCGAGAAATATAAACTGCCTTCCCGCGACCGACTTAGTCCGAACAGAACACCCAGCAAGAATAGCGTACCAAAAGCAGGCACCAACCGATCCCACGCACCCAGCCCTCGCAGCATCCCAAGAAGTGTCTCGAATCCGGAGAACCAGGTCATCGCGTCCGGCACCTCCGGTCTTCGAAGAAAATGAACGGCCGAGTAGAGCAGACTGGGTAGAACCACCGCCCCCACCACCCCGACGGCCGGCCGCAAGCCACTGAACAGAACACCGCGAAACAACGTCTCCTCAATCATCGCGACCACGGATCCCGAAAGCGCCGCGCGAAACACACCCATCGTCACCGCATCCCCATTCAGTCCCCGTCTCCACTCCCGTTCGCCCATCCAACCTTCCAAGGCGACCAGGATCACCATCCCCCACAACCCGATCGCAAATCCCCATCCCACCCTTCTCGCTCCGCCCGCCACGCGACTCCAACCGACCGACTCCCAGGAAGCGCATCCCAAAGCCCGGGTCAGCGGCCACAGCCCCGCCACCGCCAACACCAACAGACAGCGATGGACATAGCGCGAAAACGGATGATCAACCAACCGGTCCAAACCCTCGTGCGGCCACGCCGCTGCTACGCCCTTCCCCAGCCACCAGACCCAAGGCGCCATGAGGGCGGCCCCTACAAATACCCAGACCAAAAATACGCCTATCGCCCGGAGCGGATTCACCCAACCACCTCACTCCAGCGCACCACACGACTCGACCCGGCCCGACGATTCCGGCGCCTGCACTGTGCTTCCAAACAACCAGTGGCCCGACGTTCCGACCACCGTGATAGTGGCTCGTAAATCGCATGACGGACGCTCAAACATGGGAAGCTGAGTCCGAGGATCCGGGCCCCCAGGATTTCGGGCCTTATCGACTCGAAGAGATGGTGAATCGCGGCGGCTTCTCCGAAATCTGGCTCGCCCGCCACCCTGACCACCGGACGGTCGCCATCCGCCGGCTCATCAACACATCCCTTTTCAATTTTTCGGAGAGGTCCCGGTTCTTCCATGGCTGTGATGTGCTTCAGAAATTACAGGGCCGCGACTTCATCATTGGCTACATCGACCACGGCCGCATTGAGGGCACGCCGTTCCTGGCGATGGAGTACCTGGAGGCTTCGAATCTCAAGCTCATCCTCGCCCGCTGCGATGACCTGCTTCAGGAGTATCTCGGAAACATTCTCATCGACAGCGCCAGGGCGCTCGAACACGTCCACGACGCCGGGTACATGCACCTGGACTTCAAACCCGAGAATCTTCTGGTGAGCCGCAATGCCAATGTCCGGCTCATTGACTTCGACCTGGCTCTACCTCGCCCGGAAGAACCAAGGAAATCCGCCAAGAATCCGGGAACCCCGGCGTACATGTCGCCCGAACAGCTCCAGCGGCTCCCATTCGACCATCGCGCGGACATCTTCGCCTTTGGAGTCACCGCCTTTGAGACCGTCACCCTGGAGAAACCTTTCCCCGGCGATTCACCGGCCGAAATCCTGCGACGCCAGCTCGACCGCTCGGATTTTCGTACGCCCAGCGAGATCAACCCCGCCATCCCGCCCGCTCTCGACAAGACCATCCTGCGGTGTCTGGAGATCGACCCCGGCGACCGCTACCCGTTCTTGAGCGTCGTCGTCCGCGATCTCGAACTGGCTCTCTACGTCTGAATGTCGGGCGCCGTCGCTTGCACCCCCGGCTGGGAGGCACCGGCGCCTCCAGCACCGCCGCCCAACGCTTCGTCCCAATCCTTCCAGACCGGTTCAAACCCCAGCGACGCGATCACCCGGGCGACCTCCCGCGGAGAACGGTCGTCGGCGATATCAAACTGACCCGCCGCCGTCGTAACTTTCCCGCCCGACATAGGTTTCGCTGCCCCTTCTGCCGCCGTTCCGACCCACTCGCCCGCCGATTCGATCCGCCCGCGCCGGGTGTAATGCACCTTATCCCGACCCGCCCCCGTATAACCACCCGGCTCGGTGTGGCTCCCCGCACTCACCAAGGTGATCCCCAAGGGCATCACGCCGTCCCGCATCGAAGCGGGTTCCCGCGTCGACAACACCAAACCTGCGTCCGGAAGAAACAGCCGTAGCGCGCACATCAACTGGACCCATTCTCGATCCCCCAGGTGGGTCAGCGGCTGGAACTCACCCGCACAGGGGCGCAGTCGTGGCAGCGAAAGGGTCACCTGAGCCTTCCAGCATCGGCGCATCAGCCATGCCGCATGCGCCGCCACGCTCAGGGCCTCCCAACGCCAGTCCGCCAACCCGAAAAGCGCACCGATACCCAACCGGCGAAATCCGGCCTCGTACCCACGTTCAGGCGTCGCCAATCGCCAGGCGAAGTCCTTCTTGGGTCCCAAGGTGTGGACGGTCTGATACACCGCGCGATCGTAAGTCTCCTGATACACCACCAACCCTTCCGCACCTGCCTCCACCACCGACCGGTACTCCGGGACTTCCATGGGGCCCACTTCGATCGACACACCCGGCACAAGCGCGGCCACAGCACGCACGCATTCCTGCAGGTACCCGTCGGAAACGAAGCGCGGATGTTCTCCCGCGACCAACAGGACGTTCCGAAATCCCGCGTCCTTCAAGGCCCGCGTTTCCCGCACCACTTCCTCCACGCTCAGGGTCACGCGAAGGATCGCGTTGTCCCGCGAGAACCCACAGTAGGAACAGTTGTTGATGCACTCGTTCGAGAGGTACAACGGCGCAAACAATCGGATCACCCGGCCGAAGCGCTGCCGGGTTAGTGCCGACGAACGCCTCGCCATCGCTTCGATCTCCCCCGCTCCCGCCGGTGATATGAGACGCGCGAAATCCAGAATCCCCATCGTACCCCCACGCCCTAACGCCGATCGCACGTCGGCAGTCGTCGCCGAGTGCGAAGCATCCAACCACTCCCGGATCGGGAGCCGATCGTACTCGTCAGAAAAGTTCATGGGGTCGGCCAACTGCGATTCCTTCCGCGTTTCCACCCTTCCGCCGACGGACGTCGCTGGGTCCTTAGTAACCCAGCCGTGCCAGCGCCGACTCCAACTCCGCCTGGAAACTGGCCACATCCGCCTGGGATGGCTTGTAACCGGGCGTCTTCGGCGCCACCCCGAGTCGTCCGTACTGATCCATCTGCCAATCGGCCGACTGACCGTCGGAAAACGTCACATTCCCACTCGCCAGGGCACCCGGGCGGGTAATGCTGTCCATGCTCACCGCCACTTTCCCAGCGGGGCCACTCCCCAGGGGCGTCATCTTCAATGGAGCTCCGGAGGGTCCTGATAATGTCGCTCCCCCGGCGGGGACGGCTCCCACAGCTCCTGGCCCCCCCACCAGAACCGAGCCCGTGCTCTGCGGACCGCCCACCAGCGCCGCGGCCGGTGCGGGCGCGGGTGCAGGCGCCGGGTCTTTCGGCCGCAGCTGAAGGTCATCCAGCAAAAACCTCGCCTCCATGTACGTCAGCCGGAGTCCGAATTCCTCCGTCAGCCGATTCTGGATCTCAGCCACCTTCATTCCCTGGTCGATCCATGCGCGGACCTGGGTCATCTGTGCGTCGTCTAGCTTCATTTCTCGTAATCCACGAACCTGGTTATGGGGTCAACGCGGCAATGTTCAGCCCGCCCGCCGCCAGCACTAAATTCCCGAAGTGACGTCGCCAGCCCACGTACCCTCGGGCCGGTTAGCCTCCGCGCCCCGTCCGCTCTCGTCGAGATTCAACTCGGCCGATGTCAACGCCTCAGAACTCGGAAACGAACGTTGATTCCCCCCCTCGTTCCCCGGTTCCATCCCGCCGTGCTGCTGATCCACGCCCGCTGCGACCGCAGCCCCCTGCATGGCCTGGGCCTCTTCGCCATCTGCTCGGTGAGCGCCGGCACCCCCGTCTGGCGTTTCACACCCGGATTCGACCGTACCTTCACTCCATACCAGGCCGATCAACTCCCGGAACCGGCCCGCCTCCACCTCCAACACTACGGCTATTTCGACGCGCTGACCGGGACCTGGATTTTGAACGGCGATCTTTCCGTCTTCATGAACCACTCCCCCTCGCCCAACACCGGCGCACCCGCCTCCGCCGCTGCCGGCGCCGCCATTGAAACGGTCGCCCTCCGTGACATCGCAGCGGGCGAGGAAATCACCTGCAACTACCACGCCTTCGACTCCTCGCCTAAGCCCATTACCCCGCAGCCTCCCCACCCCCGCCTTTGATCGGTCCAACGCCGGCTTTCCGCTAGCCACAGCCCCCCGTTCCTTCAACCTCCCCACATGCGGCCCCAGACTCCTCCACGCCTACGGCTTGGCCATGCGGGTCCGTGGCGCCTACTAGCCCGTCCCACCCGCCTTGACGTCACCGCAGCCCAATCCTCCCGAATTCCCCATGCGCCATCCCTTTGCCATCGTCAGTCTGGCTCTTCTCGTGGGCCTGAACGCAACCTCGGCAGCCGCACCTGAAAACCTTTTCAACGGTAAGGATCTCACGGGTTGGGTCCCCATGCACGAGGGTCGCTTTGAAGTCCATGACGGCGCCCTCCGTCTGGTCCGCGGAGCCGGATGGCTCCGCACCGAAAAGGAGTACGGCGACTTCATTCTCGAAGTCGAGCTACGCCCCTTGGCCGAACGTTACGACTCCGGTCTCTTCTTCCGAGCCGGCCTCAACGGCAAGCCGTGGCCGATCGACGGCTGGCTGGTCAACCTGCGCCGTGACATGTGGGGCGCTCTTGTCAAAGGCTTCACCAAACTACTCCCTTCCAGTGTCGAAGGCCCGGATGTCGACGAGACAACCCCGTGGACCAAAGTCCGCCTCGAGGTCCGCGGTTCGAAGGCCACTCTCGATCTTGACGGCAAACGTCTCTGGGAGACCGACACCATCGACCGGCCCCGTGGCTACATCGGTATCCAAGCCGAAGAACGCAGCTTTGATTTTCGCAATCTCAGAATCGAATCCTTCGACCAGCTCGCCGCAAAAACTTAAGAAAAACCACAGTACCAAAAACACATCAGCCCCTTGCGCGGAGCGCCAGGCATCCTCCATGTTCTTTGCATGGGCAAGTTGTTGGCGCTCTTCGGAATGCTGGGGCTGGTGTGGATCGAGGAGGTTGGTAACGTCAGGGCGGGAACGCCTACGGCGTTCGGTTACCAAGGTCAACTCATCGACGGCAACCTTCCAGCTGATGGACTTTACGATCTCAGCGTGACGCTTTTCAACGCGTCGACCGAGGGAAGTGGAGTCGGCGGACCCATCACAAATCTCGCCGTCCACGTCCAGTTAGGTCTCTTCACCACCACCATCGACTTCGGGCTCGCGCCCATCTCCGGAACTCACTGGCTCGAGATCGCCGTATGCCGATCCGGCGGTGTCACGCCGTTTACCCCGCTTCTCCCGCGTCAACCGATTCAAGCGGTTCCCGACGCCGTTCGTTCCTCCACGGCCGCGGAGGCCGCCGTCGCGCACTCACTCGTCACCCGCACGGTACCCAACTCACCGTCGGTGATCCTTGCACCGGCCCTACCCGGCGCGAGCCCGGTTCCAGGCGGCATTGCTTGGCTGGATCCTGCGGGGAGGGTCGCCGGCGGAATCGTCGCCGACAGTCCTGCACGGCTGAGCTTCAATCTTTCCCGACCTCTTTTCGTTTCCGGAGCGCCCCTCATTGTCAGCTCCGGATCGGGCAACCGACCCTTGCTGAGCTCCAACATCCTGCAAGTGCTCGGCAACGCTCAAGTCACCGGCTCCATCGATGCCCAAGGCGGCATCCTCTTCCCCGACGGCAGCCGACTGCTCTCCTCGACCCCGTTCCAACAACCCAACGTCCTCTGGGTGTCCACCCAAGGCGATGATTCATCCGCCACCCGCGGGAATCCCGCCCTCCCATGGAGATCCATCGGCATTGCCATCTCCAATGCAGTGTCCGGGGACGCCATTCTTATTCTTCCTGGAACCTACCAGGTCCTAACCTTCCCAGAACTCGGCTCCCAGCGCGTGGCCGCTCCCATACGCATGGTCGGACTGACCAACGTCACCATCGCCGGCTTCGGAGGTACACCCGAAATCTACGCCCCCGATTTCGGCGACATCATTCAGGTCGCCAGTTGCTACAATCTCACCTTCCGCAATATCCATCTCTGGTCCGACGCGTCCAAACTGGCCACCCCTCCGCATGGCCAGAGCGCTGGCATTAGCTTTCGACCCGACGCGCCGGCCAATGCCCGCATCCTCATCGACAGTTGCCGATTCACCGGAGTTCCCCACGCCATCACCACCTTCGCTGCACCCGCCGTCATCACCGATCATCTCACTGTCCGCGACTGCACCTTCATCGATTGCGGCTGGACCACAGGCGTCCCGACATTGGGCCAGGACGGCGGCGCTCTCACTGGCTTCGGCAATCACCTGCGGTTCGTGAACAACACCCTCGACGGGGCCATCCGGGGCGTGGAGTTCTATCGCTTCCCAGGGGATCCGGGCCACACCAACGCCCTTATCTCCGGCAACATCTTCCTGAACTATTGGGACTGCGCGATCTGCAGCTTCGACGATGGCGACGAAAACGAAGCCTCCCTCGATAGCGTCGTCATCGCCGACAACCTCTTCGAAGATGCAGCCCACGAGGTCCCCGGAGGCGAGGTTTCCGGCAGCGCCGCGATCCTGCTCAATTCCGGTCGCCGCATCACCGTGCGCGGAAACCTGATCAATCGTGGGAAACTCTACGGAATCAAGGTCAGCGCCCTCACGGGCCCTCTCGAGCATGTCGACATCACCGCCAACGCGGTCTCCGACGTCGCCGGACGCGGCGTCCAGATCACCGATTACGGTCCGGGCGTGCAGCACGTTCGAGTCACCAACAATCGGCTCTGGGGAAACAGCGGCGGCGGCCTGCTCGCCCAGGGCCAATTCCTCGATCTCTCCTTCAATGACATCACCGCCAATTATCCCTCCGGCATCCGGGTCATGGAGTCCGAGACCGGCCGTTTGACATCCGCCAGTCGGGTTTATGGCAACTTTTTCATCGGCAACGCATCGGCGCTGCAGACGGAAGGCACCACCAACCTGTTCGTTGAAGCCAATCACATCATCGAAGCGGAACCGCCGCCGCCCGAGAAAAACCCCCCTGGTTCCGCACGCGCCTTGCACCGTCTGCAACCCAGACGAGCCATCGCAGACCTGGGAACTGCCGCACCGCGAATGCCCCGGCGAATCGATGCCCTCCGCGCCTGGCAAGCCGCCGCCGATCAAGCCCAGGCCGCTCGCTAAGCCGCCTCAGGCCTGTTCGGGGCCTGCCAATGCTGCCGCAGAATACCCGGCATTGCCCCCTGCTGCCGCAGTCTCCGCAGGCTCATCGCCTCGTGCCGTTTCGCCAACCGAACACCCGCATCATCCGTCACCAGCAGGCAATGGAAGAACCGCGGCACGGCATAGCCCAACGCCCGGTCGAGGAGAATCTGACGCGCCGTCGACAGCAACAGGTCCGCCCCACGCACCACCTCGGTCACGCCCATGGCCGCATCATCCACCACGCAGGCCAACTGGTAGCTCGGAAAGTCGTCCCCCCGCCAGACCGCGAAATCCCCGAAGTCACGCCCCGCCACGAAGCGCTGACGCCCAAACCCTCCGTCGACAAACGTCACTTCTTCGCCCTCCGGCACACGGAACCGCCACGCCACTTTGGAACTGCGCTCCGCTGGCAAGTCCCCGATCCCCGATCGCGCCCGGCACGTCCCCGGATAAACAGGCTCCTCGTCCCCGGCGTGCGGCGCCGACAACGCACTCTGAATTTCCCGGCGGGAGCAGGTGCACGGAAAGAGATGTCCGTCCTGCCTCAGTCGTTCAAAGGCTTCACGGTAAAACTGCATGCGCTCGCTCTGCACATAGGGCCCGCATGGACCCCCCGCGTCCGGACCTTCCTGCCATCGAAACCCAAACCACCCCAGGTCCTCCCGGATCGCTTCCACAAACTCTGGTCGACACCGTGAGCCATCCAGATCTTCCACCCGCAGAATCAAGGTCCCGCCCGCCGCCAGCGCACGATCCTGGGCCACCCAGAAGGTCCGCGCGTGACCCAGGTGAAGGTAGCCCGTCGGCGAAGGCGCAATGCGCCCACGGTAGTTTTGTTTCTCGAATGATTCCCGACCGGCCATGCCTCCTCTCACCACAACTCGCCCCTGATTCGCAAGCCATTCCCCATGACGGCCCCTTACGGCGCTGGTTCCATAAACCTGAAACCGTCAGTCGGCGGGCGAAGGCGTCTTGCCCGGTGGACGGTCCCATGGCGATGCTTGGCCCACTCGCCATCCCCAGCCCGCGTCCCATGTCTCTGCCCGCTGACCCCCCGGACCTCGTCACTCTCGCCGCGCTGCGTGCCGGGATTCGGCGTCCCCGGGTTTCCTTCTACTACACCCTCGGCTTGAGCTTCGTCGCGGTCGCCATGATCCTGCTCCCGCTCTGCTATCTTGCCTTGGTGGGGGCTGCCGCCTACGGCGTTTACTGGCATGTCACTGAACACTTCGCCTGGTTCAAACCCAGGTCCGGCGTCGTCAGCCTCCTGGTTTTCAAGGTCCTCGTTTACACCGCTATCCTCGCCGTCGGCATCATCATCGTCTTCTTCCTGCTCAAACCCCTCTTCGCCCGCCGCCCCATACGGGCCCAGCCGCTCGCCCTCCATCCAGGCGCTGAACCCCGGTTGTACGCCTTCATCCATGCCATCTGCTCTGCCGTGGGAGCGCCCAAACCCAGCCGTATCGATCTCGACTCTCACCTGAATGCGTCCGCCGGCTTCCGCCGCGGCTATCTCAGCTTCGTTGGCGGCGATCTGGTTCTCACCCTCGGTCTGCCGCTCGTCGCCAATCTCACCGCCGATGAACTTGCCGGGGTCATGGCCCATGAGTTCGGACATTTTACCCAGGGTTTCGCCATGCGCCTCGGCTATGTCATTTCCCGTATCAACGTCTGGTTCGCTCGTGTCGTCTACGAACGCGATGCCTGGGATGAAACTCTCTCCGAAATGAGCGAAACCCCCGACGACTGGCGCATTGCCCTCGTCGTATGGACCGCGCAAATCGGGGTCGCCATGTCCCGTCTCGTCCTCCGCCTGCTGATGACCCTTGGCATGGCGCTGAGCGGCTTCCTCTCACGACAAATGGAGTACTACGCCGATGCCTGCGCAATTCGCCTGGCGGGAAGCGACAACTTCGAGCGCACCACCCGGAAACTCGCCACCCTGGGCGCCGCCCTTCAACACACGTACAAAGGCATCCGCAAAGGTTGGCAACAGAAGGGTTGTCTCCCCGACAACCTCCCGGAGCTGCTCCGTCGCGTCCACGACGACCTCTCCGACGCCACCGTCCAGCAGATCCACGACACCCTCGGGCTTGGCCGGACACGCTGGATGGACACCCACCCTTGCCCTGCCGAGCGGATTCGTCGGGCTCGCGCCGCCGCCCAGGCCGGCATCCTATCCGATGACCGCCCCGCCAGCGCACTCTTCGAATGTTTCGACGTTCCTGCACGGCAGGTGACGGAACTGCACTACACCGACGACCTCGGCCTCGATGTCACTCCCTCATCGATTCTTCCGCTTGCCCCCCTTGAATCGGACGACCCTCCCGCAACCCCGTCTCCCGCGTCCCGGTCCCGATCCCATCGCGAACTCACCGCAGCACCCGTTCAGGAGTCCCTGCTCCTCGGCGCGCCCGATTTGTTGCTTCCACTGCCCCTCCAACCCATCCGCTTCGCCCCATCGGCCGAGACCGCGGATGGCCGGTCCGCCGACCCAGCCGAACTCGCGACCCTCATCGATCAGTTGAGCACGATCCGCCCCCGGATCGCCGAGCTCGCCGACCAAGCCCTCCGGGCTTCCACCGCCGCCGAACACGGGGACGAAGCACGCGTAGCCGCTGAAATCGATTCGGACCCGGCCGTGGAACTTCCATCGCTTCGACACGCCGCGCGCGAGGTGATTGAGGCCACTTCCAAACGCTTTCGCATCGGTCTTCTTCTGGCAGCATCGTCCCTCGAGGCCGAACAGACCGAACACCTCCAGCGCTTGCACGACTGGCTCCATGAGGCGGCGACCGAGTACGACGCGTGGTTGAGCCTCGCCCGTGAAGCACCCCTTTTGAGCACCAAATTCTCCCGGGCGATTCTGGTGGGAGAACCTGGCGAAGGACTGCTGGCACGCATCGATTCCCTCCGCCAACGCCGGTCTCAATTGAAGGTTCTCCCCCTGCTTGTCCCGGATGACTCGGCACATCCCCGAAAGCTGAGGATCGGGCAACACGCGGGCGCCCTTCGCGACCTCGACCACCTGAGCCGTGAAGCCACCGCCTGGCAGTCCACCTACCGCGCCGCCCTCGCCGAACTCTGGTCGGTCGCTGGCCGCGAAGAACTCCGCCTCGCCGAGTCCGGGCCATGATCCAGGTATCGTCCGTCGCCACCCCCCGACTCAACGGATGGGCCGAAACGACTGGGTCCATGCATCAAAGCGGCAGACCGCCCGAAGGTCACACTGATCGCACGCCGTCCGCGCCCCCTGCCGATACGGCGCTACTGCCACGTCTCCGGAAAACAAACGAACTCCCAGGTCGCGAATGACCCCGCGCACCTCCGACAGCAATGCCTCGAATTCCGCAAACCCGCGACCATCCCCGACTTTCGACGGTGTGCCATCCTTCTTGAACTTCAGCGCAAACTGTCCGCTCGAATCCCCCGGCGTCCGGGCGTCCAGCCATGGCGCCGCATCGACACGCAACCGGCCGCGATGCCGGTACGGCGACTCGGAGGGCTCCGGGTCCGCCAAGCCCTCACTCCTCGACGCCGCCCGCTCCGTGCTTCCCCCGATACCCACATAGCAATAGCCCGCCAACTCCGGGCGGGACACCCCTGCCGCCGCCGCCCAATCCACGACATCCTCCAGGGCCAAAGCGTATGCCGCCAGTTGCAAATCAATCCCCGCACGCACCAGGCGTTCATCCAGCATCCGCCGTCGCAGCTTGTAATCCATAACCACGAATCGAACCGTCCCATCCGCGGCTCGACAAATGTCGACACGGTCCGCCTTGCCTCGAATGCGCAAGGCACGCCCATCGTCCACTTCCACCCGCCAGGGTTTCCACCGGCTGCCACCCCCAAACTCCACCTCCGCAAGCACCGGATCGAACTGGTAGTCCGCCATCCAACCCACCAACACACCCACCAGATCCTGCACACGTTCCACCACGGCTTCCGCTTCCCACCTTGCCTCGGGCGTCGCCGTAAAGACCCCTCCGGCATACTCACCCAAATGTTTCGCGGCGACCTCAGCCAGGACGAGCCGCGCGGCCTGAGGCGTCAGATCGCGCCAGTGTTTTCCCACTCCCACCACCGCTCCGTGAAAACGCGCCAACAGTTCATGCGCCAAGGATCCCGTATGCCTTCGATCCACTTCGAACGCCGCCCGCTCGCGGCCTCGAAGCCCGCGACGGACGAAGAACTGGAAGGGACACGATGCCAAACTCTCGAGCGCGCTCACCGAAACGTCCGGCATGCCGCCATACAGCAGGTCCACCATTCCCGGTCCCAATCGCACGGGGTCGCCCTCCCGTCGCAAGGCCCGGACACGCTCCCGGCCCAAAGCATCCCTCGCCAAAACATCCAGTTCGGTCGCGGACCGTTGCGCCAGGAGCCACGGCAACAGCTCCGACCGATGCTCCACCTGCCCCGCGACTTCAGTCGCCGACATCGTCGCACGGACGCCGTCGACGGATTCCAGGTCCACCGGCAACCCGGGAAACACCGCGCGCACCTGGGCCACAAAAGGCGAAGGATTTCGCGGTCTTCCAGCCTCATCCCGTTCCGACCAGCTCAACACCAACCGCCCGCCGGAGCGCGTGCAGGCGACATAGCCGAGGTACCGTTCCTGCCCCACCCGGCGACGCCGATCCAGTTCCAATCCGACGCCCAGGGCCGCCAACCGGTCGCGTTCCCGTTCTGCCAGAATACCGCCGCCTCGCGCCGGCGCGGGAAACACTCCTTCGTTGAGGCCCAGGACCAGGGCCAATTGCAGTTCTGGCTGCCGAGAGCGATCGATGGCTCCGATCATCACCTGGTCCTGCGACGGTGGAATCACCCCCGCCGTTAACGACGCCAACCCGGCCTCCACGATCGCCAGCCACTCGCTCATCGGCATGCGTGTCGACTCGAATCCCCGCTCCAACGCGGTCAGCCAGGCCTCGACCTGTTCCCACGCCGAGCCATGCATCCGGGACTGCAACTCCAGTTGCCCCCCGTGCCGCGCGTCCGCCGCCGCCCATGCATCCAGCGTCTCACGCACATCCAGGTCCGCCCAGAACCGCCTCAGGGCATCCGCCAACCCAAACCCGTCAGGCTCCCCGGCCAGCCCGGTTCGCAGCACCCGGAACGGCGCTGCACAACGGTCGACTTCGCATTTCCACTGGGGACCCTTCGGGGGAGTTGCCTCGGGTTGTCCCGTCCCCACCGGCCGGAGCCACGCCTCCACCCCCAGGCCCGCTGCCAAAGCGTCGTTCTCCCATGCGTCCACCACCTCCTGGTCCACTCCCACCAGCCCGGTCTTGAGCGCTCCAAACCAGTCTTCATGACGGGGCGTGAATGCCGCAAGCCGCAGCGCGCACCGGGTCAGTTCCGCCAACGGGTGGTGGGCCAGCGGTTCGCGGCGGTCGATGAAGAACGGAATGTCGTACCGGAGAAACACCCGCCGCAGTGCGGCATCACGGTCATCCAGGGCGCGGACGATCACCGCCACGTCCCGAAACCTCCCCCCTGCCCGCACATGCCGCCACACCTCGCGCGCCGCCATCTCCACCTCCCGCTCGAAGTCCGCGCATGCGACCAGGCGCAACACGTTCCCCGCCCGATCCCGTGCCTCGCCCGACGCCTCCACCGGGCGCGTCCAGCAAGCTTCCAAATGGGCGAGCGCGGGTTGACCCGCGAATCGACCCACGCCCTCCCGTCGTTGAAGCACTTCCGCTGAAAGCGTCGCTCCGGTCAGCGCCGCCAGGCGGACATGCACCCGGCGGGCCGTCTGCCCCACAACGGCCCAGGTGGACAACCAGGGAGGATCCTCCCGGATTTCCTGGTCGAGACAGAAGGCCAGCGTTGTCGTCCGCGACACGCGCACCACCGCCGCAAGCAATTCAATCTCCTGCGGGGTCATTTCCGCAAAGCCATCCAACCATACTCCGCCAAACGACGAACCTTCGTCCGACTCCCGCAACCGCTCCGCCGCCAGTTCAGGCAGCAGATCGGCATCCAACAGCCGGTGGTGCTCCAGCCACTCCCGGTACGCGCGCCCCAACAGAGCAAGATCCCGAAGCTTGTCCGCCAGTGATGGATCGTCAGTCCCGACTTCCACCGCCATTACCTCCAGTCGTTCCGGACCAATACGGTGACGTTGAAGCTCCCGCAGCGTCCCGCTCAGTTCGTGGGCGAAACCCATCATCCGCGCTGAGGTCCGGAACAGGCGCAGCCGGGGCTGATTCCAACGCAGCAAAGCCCGAAGAACCATCACCCGCCCTTCCTCGTCCAACAGTTCCATCGGTCTTTCCTCCGACAAAACCATCCGGGCCAAACGGTCGAACGAGAGAATCTGCAGCCGGGTCCAGCCGGGGATTCCGCCATCACCGAGCAGTTGGCGCTCGAGTTGAAACGTCGACTGCTTGGGTGCCAAGAGAAGGAGCGGCGCACCGTCGGGATCGCGGCGCAGTTCGTCCCGGATCTCCGCAAGGCATCGATGGGTTTTTCCGCTCCCCGCCGGTCCCAGAAGAAAGCGGATCTCCACGAGTCCTTCTTAACCGAGCCGCAGGAAATTGGCGATCATCCGCCGTCCTTCCTGGGTCAGGATGCTCTCGGGATGAAACTGAACCCCCCAGATCGGCAGGGTCTTGTGGCGCAGTCCCATGATTTCGCCCGGGTCCTCTTCACACCACGCCGTGACCTCGAGGCAGTCCGGCAACGTGTCCCGCTTCACCACCAGAGAGTGGTAACGGGTCGCCGTGAACGGGTTGGGCATGCCCTCGAACAGATCCTTACCGTCGTGCACGATCTTCGAGACCTTGCCGTGCATCATCCGGTAGTTGACGACCACATCTGCGCCGAAGGTGTGGCCAATGCACTGATGGCCCAGACAGACACCCAGCACCGGGATCGTCTTCCCAAATTCCCGGATGATCTCGTTCGAAAGCCCCGCTTCCTTCGGCGAGCAAGGCCCCGGCGACACCACGATACGCTCGGGCTTCAACGCCCGGATTTCTTCCAGGCTCAGCTCGTCGTTGCGATGCACCCGCAGTTCCACCTGCAACTCGCCAAGATATTGGACGAGGTTGTAAGTGAACGAGTCGTAGTTATCGATGACCAGCACCATGCGCGCGGCCGGACGCTAGCGGGCAGCCGCCAAAATCAAAGGTGAAACCAGCCGGTCATCCGCCGCCCACCGGCGACAACACCTTCACCCGGATGTTCCGGTACCGCACAAACTGCTTCGTCAGATCGCCACCGCCATGCACCTGCAACGCGATCCCACCGGTGTCCGGATGCCGTTTCACCGTCTCCGTCCATTCCATCATCTTCACCCCGTTGATCCACGTCGTGATCGTCGGCGGATTCGAAACAATCCGCGCCCGCAGTTCGTTCCATTGTCCGTGGCGCCAGAAGAAGGCCCAGGACTCCGGCTTCACCAGCAAAGGCGTCGGCGCGTTCGTCACCGCCACGATGTCCGTCACCTTCCCGTCAAAACGGAAATTCATCACCGCCGGTTTCCCCCCCAGTTTTCCCTCCCCATAGATCCCCATCAGGTTGCCTCGCCCGTGGTAGTCGACCATCGCCTGAAACGCCGTTCCCTCCTCCGTGCTCCGCAGAAACAGACCGCTGTCCGGCCCGAAATCGTTGTTCATTTCCACAACCACTTCGAAGTCCCCGAACGGCTCGTCCGTCACGATGATGCCCCCGTTCCCCACCACGTCCTGACTTCCGATGATCGCGCCGCTCTCGACCACCCATCGACCGCCCGTCTTGTTCCCGCTCGCCCGACTATGCCCCGTCTGAGCACTCACGTGCCAACCCTGGAGCGTTTTCCCATCGAACAAGGTTCGCCAGCCGCCAGCGTCCGGAGCGGAGTCCGCCCCCACCGCCGAAGCCGCCAAGGCCAACGCTCCCATCAACGAACACCCATTTCGACGAAGACCGGAACCACCGCTGCGAAAGCATGTATTTTTCATGAATTTCAAGGGGATACCCGAGCGGAACGTACCCCCGGCAACCACCTTCATGCGAGCCAGTTTTCTGCCCCCTTGCATGCAGCCCCTATTTCCTCAGTCTGATCCCACGGAAAGTCCTATGAACAGCGTCGCCACCTCCCTTCTCCTCTCCGCGTTCTGCATCCTCGCCACGGGCTGCGTCGTCAGCATTGGTGGAAATGACAAACCCCGTCAGCACGACGAGGTTCCCAAACCCAGCCCGGTCGTCATCGTCCCCGGCAATACCCTAGACTCCGCCACGCTCGCGGAGATCGACGCCATCACGAAACTGTCCTTAGACAGCGGCAAACGCGATGGCTTCCGGGCCGTCGCTTCCCGCGCCGGAATCTCCCCCGCCGTCCAGGTCCACCTCATCAACACCACCCTCCGCTCCCTCAGCTTTGAAGCCGGCAAGGTCGAGGTTCTCGTCCATCTGATCCAAAACCCCTCGTTCTCCGACGCCGCCAAGGAGGCCATCTTCCGGCAGATCGACCATCTCGCATTCGACGGCAGCAAAACTACCGTGATAAACGCCATCCAGGAGCGCGCCAAAACACCTTGAAAGACGGAGGTCGACTCACGCCAAATCACAGGGCTCCGCCATTCGTTTCCGTGAATCGTTGAATGGCGGCCCCGGGCGTCTCGCCCGCCGAGGAGCCGAAGTCTGCGCCCATAAATGTTTCCATGAATGCCCTTTCGGCAGTCGCCCCATGCACCGGGAACCTCCAGCACTTCCTGCGGGTCGGGTTGTTCGGTCTCATCGGAGCCCTCAGCCTCCCCGCCGCCGAGGCTCCGCCTTCGAAGCCTTCAATCCCCGCCACGGCCGAGATTCTCGGAACGCTCAGACCCGACCATCCCCGACTGCTCGCCACCCGGGCGGATTTCGATCGCGTCCGGAACGAGGTTGTCACCGACCCGAACCTCTCGGGCTGGTGGACCAAGATCCGGGGCGAAGCCGACCGCACCCTGCTCTTGCAACCGGTCAGGTATGAGATTCCCGACGGGCTCCGCCTGCTCAGCGTCAGTCGGAACGCCCTGAATCGCAGCTACATTCTCGGTTTCGCCTGGCAGATGACCGGCGACCGCAAGTACTCCGATCGACTCGCCCGCGAACTGACTGCGGTCGTGGGTTTCAAGGACTGGAACCCGCGGCATTTCCTCGATACCTCGGAAATGGCCCACGCCGTGGGCATCGGTTACGACTGGTGCTTTGAAGCCTTTTCGCCGGAACAACGCGAAACCTTGCGAAAGGCGCTGGTCTCCATGGCGCTGGAACCTGCCCGCCAGATTCATCGCGACGCCGCGACCAAGGGCGGCTGGCCGCGGTCCAAACATAACTGGAACCAGGTCTGCAACGGAGGAATCACCCTCGGCGCACTAGCCATCGCGGAGGACGCCCGCGAACTCGCCGCTGAACTCATCGCCGCCGCCGCGGTCTCCATCCAGATCCCCATGGCCGAATTCGCCCCGGACGGCGCCTGGTCCGAAGGACCCGCCTACTGGAACTACGCCGCCATCTACAACGTGGCCCTCCTCGCTGGTCTGACGTCCGCCCTCGGCACCGACTTCGGCCTCTCCCAACTGCCTGGCTTCGCCGAAACCGGGTTCTTTCCCCTGCATATCACCGGACCTCTCGGCCGCACCTTCAATTTCGCCGATGGCCGCGACAGCCTGCTCCGGGCCCCGCACTTGCATTGGTTGGCGAGCCGGTTTCAGAGGCCCCAGTTCGCCCGCTACCAACGCGACGCCGCATCACCTCACCCGCTCGACATGCTGTGGTACGACGCCGAACTCGCCCAACGCGCCACCCCACCCGAACCACTCGATCGCCACTTCCGCGGCGCTGATCTCATCACCCTCCGCAGCGCGTGGCCCACCCACAACGCCCGCCCCGGTGCGGTCGATCCGGCGATTTTTGTCGGCTTCAAAGGTGGCGACAACAAGGCGAATCATAGCCATCTCGATCTGGGGTCCTTCGTGCTCGATTCGCTCGGGGTCCGGTGGGCCTCCGACGCCGGCTCGGAAGACTACAATGTCCCCGGTTACTTCGGAGCTCAGCGCTGGACCTACTACAAGACCCGGGCGGAAAGCCATAACACCCTCGTTCTCAATCCCGATTCGGCGCCGGACCAGGACCCCAAAGCCGCCGCACCCATCCTTCGGTTCGCCTCACGGCCCCAGGACGCTTTCGCCATCGCGGATCTCTCGGCCGCCTACGCCCGCCACGCACGGCGGGTGCACCGTGGCGTGGCGCTTCAGGCGGATCGCAGCCGCGTCCTGATCCAGGACGAAATTGAAGCCGAAAAGCCCGTCGAAGTTCTGTGGTTTCTCCACACATTCGCCACGGTCGAACTCCAAGGCGGTCGAGCCACCTTGAGCCTCGGCAAATCAAAGATGTGGGCTGCCATCCTTTCCCCGGCCGGCGCCGAGTTTACCTTGATGCCGACCCAACCCCTGCCCTCATCGCCCCAGGCGGACAACCGCTCGCTGGTCGGCGGACGCAAGCTGGCCATTCGGCTGCCCCCATCCCCGAAAACCCGCCTGGCGGTCGTTTTTGTGCCCCTTCCGGGAGACCTCCCCGCACCCGATCCCGCCGCCATCCCGCTGAAGCCCCTCGACGATTGGAACTAACGGCGGCCCGCTAGAAGCTTCCGCAGTTCACTCAGAGGATCGTCCACCAACCGGGCTGTTACAGAGAACTGTTTCACCCGGCTCGTTGGCAGGCGAAACTTCAAGTCCCGGAAGACCCGCTCACAAATCGTCATCAAACCCCGCGCCCCGGTCGCCTCGGCCCCCGCCAACTGCGCCAAGCGTCGCAGCCCGTCATCCCGGAAATCCACCTGGATGCCATACGCCGCGAACGCCTGCTCGTACTGATGGATCAGGCTGCTCTCGCTCTTCCGCAGAACATCAAACAAATCCTCCTCGTCCAATCCGTGACAGGCCACCCGCACCGGCAGACGGCCAATGAATTCTGGTTCCAACCCGTACTCGATCAGATCCGGCGTCGTCATACGCCCCAGCAACCAATCCACATCGTCCAACCGCTGGCCGGGATCACGGTTGGTTTTTCCCTCCGCTTCCTTCCTACCGGCTTTCTTCTTCCCAACCTCCCGAGCCAGGAAGAGCCGCTTCCGGATCAGGTCCGTCACACCGGAGAATGCACCGCTCACGATAAACAGAATGTGGCGCGTATTGAGCGTCTCCACCGCCGGCGCACCGCCCCGCATCGACGCCATCGCCGACTGCAATTGGCCCGTGACGTCATTGGGGGACACCAGCGGAATATCCCCATCCTCCATCAGCTTCAGCAGGTTCGTCTGCACACCCCGCCCCGACACGTCCCGCCCCGCCCCGGGCGTACGCGTCGCCAGTTTGTCCACTTCATCCAGGTAGATAATCCCGTGCTCCGCCTTTTTCGCGTCGTTGCCCGAACGCCGGTAGAGATCCCGGACCAGGTCATCGACATCCCCCCCCACGTAGCCGGTCTCGCTGAACTTCGTCGCATCCGCCTTCACAAACGGCACCCCGATCAACTCCGCCGCGGATCGAATCAGGTGCGTCTTCCCGACGCCCGTCGGCCCAAGCAACAACACGTTCTGCTTTTGGTAATGCGGCGTCGACTTCCCCTCCTGCGCCATCCGGACATGTTGAAAGTGATCGCAGAGCGCCACGCTCAACACCTTTTTGGCTTCCCGCTGCCCGATCACAAAGCGGTCGAGATGCCGTGCGATCGCCTGCGGGCGCAGGTCGAAGTGAAAGACTTTCGAAGGCGCCGCCGTCTCGGCCACTCCCGGCTTGGGCGCAGCCTCCGCCCGTCGCACGGGTGGCGTCTTGATCCGGTCGGGAACTCCGGCCGTCAATGGACCCAAGGTTTCCGGATGGCCTGAAAGGGTATTCTTCATGGGTCGATTGAAAACTAAGCCACAGCGTGCAGCGGATTTAGCCTACCAACCCGGTCGCACCCTGACCACGACCATCCCTGTCCCGAAGCCATATTTTCAAACGCTTTACAATTTTCCCCTCCGCTCAACACACGGGCTTAACACATCCCGAGTCTTCTAGGCCCATCAACCGACGGCACGAAGTCGCCGGTCCTAAACAAAAACAAATCCAATAGCCTCAGGGAACATCATGAACCGCATCACCAAAACCTCCCTCATCATCACCCTCGCCCTCGCCGCCCTCGCGTCCGCAACTGCGTTCGCTCAAAATGCAGGACGCGCCAATCGATTCCTTCCCGGCGGAACCCGCTCGGCTCACACCGAAACCGCGAAAGGGGAAGCCGTCCGGCCGCCCCGCCCTGTCCCGCCCATCATCGCCGCCCTCGACGCCAACCAAGACGGGGAATTGGATGCTGACGAGATTGCCCATGCCGCCACCGCCCTGAAAACCCTCGACAAAAACGGCGACGGCAAATTGACCGCGGACGAAATCCGCCCGGCCCGCCCCGAAGGCGGCCGTGGTCCCCGCCCATAGGCGGCAACCGCCAACAGCGACACGGCCCCCTGAGACCGACTCTCCCCAGGGGGCCTATGTATCGCTGGGTGCGCTCCCCGCAAGTCCATCCGAACGTCCGTCCCTCCACAGGGACCGCATTTGCCCCTTAAAAACCAAACGAGGCCGACCCGGTGGGATCGGCCTCGATGTCAGTCAGCGGTTCCGGCGAACCGGCACTTGCGAGACTTCAGTACCGGTAGTGCTCCGGCTTGTACGGCCCTTCCACCGGAACGCCCAGGTACTCGGCCTGCTTCTTCGAGAGCTTCGTCAGCTTGACCCCGATCTTATCGAGGTGCAGACGCGCGACTTCTTCGTCGAGCTTCTTCGGCAGCCGGTAAACCGTCTTCTCGTATTTGTCCTTGTTCTGCCAAAGGTCGATCTGGGCCAGGGTCTGGTTCGTGAACGAGTTCGACATCACAAAGCTGGGATGTCCGGTCGCGCAGCCGAGGTTGACCAAACGACCTTCCGCCAACAGGTAGATGCTCCGGCCATTCGGCAGGTAATATCGGTCGTACTGGGGCTTGATCGTGTCGATCCGCACTCCCTTGGCCTTCTTCAATGCGTCGACTTGGATCTCGTTATCGAAATGCCCGATGTTGCAGACGATGGCCTGGTCCTTCATCTGGAGGACGTGTTCCACCGTGATGATGTCGCAGTTGCCCGTCGTCGTGACGTAGATGTCGCCGGTGCCGAGCGTGCTCTCGATCGTGTTGACCTCGAAGCCCTCCATCGCCGCCTGCAAGGCATTGATCGGGTCGACTTCGGTCACCACCACCCGCGCACCATACGCCCGAAGCGAGTGCGCACTGCCTTTGCCGACGTCGCCGTAACCGCACACCACCGCGACCTTGCCCGCGATCATGACGTCCGTCGCGCGCTTGATCCCGTCCGCCAGCGATTCCCGGCAACCGTAGAGATTGTCGAACTTCGACTTCGTCACGGAATCGTTCACGTTGATCGCCGGCACCAGCAATTTGCCCTTCTCGGCCAACTGGTAAAGCCGGTGCACGCCGGTCGTCGTCTCCTCCGACACGCCCTTCCAGGACTTGACGATGCGCGTCCAAAGCCCGGGGTAATCTTTCGCTGTGCGCTTTAGCAGGGCCTTCACCACCGAAACCTCGTGGTTGTCGCTCGGCTCGTTCACCCAGTTGCTCCCCTGCTCCATTTCATAGCCCTTGTGGATCAGGAGCGTCACGTCACCGCCGTCGTCCACCACGAGCTCCGGTCCGGTGTTGCCCGAATGGAGGACCGCCTTGAGCGTCAGCTCCCAATACTCCTCCAGCGTCTCGCCCTTCCACGCGAAGACCGGCACGCCCATCGCGGCGATCGCCGATGCGGCATGGTCCTGGGTCGAGAAGATGTTGCAACTGGCCCAGCGGACCGAGGCGCCGAGATCCACCAGCGTCTCGATCAGGACCGCCGTCTCGATGGTCATGTGCAGGGAGCCCGTGATCCGCACACCCCGCAGCGGCTTCTGCTTCGCGTACTTCTTTCGCACCGACATCAGACCGGGCATTTCATGCTCGGCCACCGCGATCTGTTTGCGACCCCATTCCGCCAGCGCGATGTCCCGGACGATGTATTCGGAGCCGGCCGGCGTCAGGGCCGAGTAGGTGGCAAGGTTTGCCGTCGCTGCCGTGATTTCGGCGAGCACCGCGGCTGTCGCAGCGGATTTTTTGGATTTGGCCATGTTGGATTTCTTGGAAAAAGATGAATCAGTCTGAGGTTTGGAATCGTTCTCGCAGCCCCAAAGGGATCACTTCGCCGCCTTCTGCAAGGCCTTCGCCTTGTCCGTGGCTTCCCACGTCAGGTCGGCGTCGGTCTTCCCAAAATGCCCGTAGTTCGTGGTCTTCAGGTAGATCGGCCGGAGCAGATCCAGCTGCTTTACGATGTCCGCCGGCTTGAAGCTGAACACCCGCTGAACCGCGTCGGTGACCGCATCGTCCGTCAGGCCGCCCTGCGCGGTGCCAAACGTGTTGACGTACACACTCACCGGGTCCGGGTAGCCGATTGCGTACGCGAACTGAACCTCGCAGCGCTTCGCCAACCCGGCCGCCACCACGTTCTTGGCCACGTACCGCCCCATGTAGGCCGCGCTACGGTCGACCTTCGACGGGTCCTTGCCCGAAAACGCGCCACCGCCGTGCCGTCCCCACCCGCCATACGTGTCAACGATGATCTTGCGGCCAGTCAATCCCGTGTCTCCCTGCGGACCACCCACCACGAATCGGCCGGTCGGATTGATCAGGTACAACGTGTCCTTTGTCAGCAGCTCCTTGGGCAACTGCTTCTTCACCACCTGCTCGATGCAGAACTCCTCGATCGTCGTGTGCTTCACGTCCTCCGCGTGCTGCGTCGAGATCACCACGTTCGTGATCCGCACCGGTTCGTCGTCCACATATTCCACCGAGACCTGCGTCTTCGCATCCGGCCGCAACCAAGGCGCCAGCTTGCCCGCCTTGCGGATGCGCGTTAGTTCACGCCCCAACCGGTGCGCGAACATGATCGGCGACGGCATCAGCTCCGGCGTCTCGTCACAGGCGTAGCCGAACATCAATCCCTGGTCGCCCGCCCCTTGCTCGGCCTTCTTCTTGCCCACGGCAGCCTTCGCATCGACACCCTGAGAGATGTCCGGCGATTGCGTCGTAACGTACAGGTTCACAAACACTTTATCGGCGTGAAAGACGTCGTCGTCATTCACGTAGCCGATGTCCCGGATGGCTTCCCGCGCGATCGCGGCATAGTCCAACTTGGCGCGGGTCGTGATCTCACCACCCACCACGACGACGTTGGACTTGGCGTAGGTTTCGCAGGCCACCCGGCTGCGTTTATCCTCCGCCAGACACGCGTCGAGAACGGCGTCGGAAATGGTGTCACAAACCTTGTCAGGGTGGCCTTCGCCAACGGACTCGGACGAAAAGATGAATCGCTTGCTCATTCGATCAGGGTTGTCGTTGACCCTCGTTTTTTAGGGTCGTATTAACGTATCCGGATTCGACGATACGTTGCTAAAACGGCGCGTCAAACTTCATTTTCCCTGCCCACCATGGCCCAAACCCTCAAGAGCCTCCGAGCTCTGGCCGATCCCACCCGGCTTCGCATCCTTGCTCTCCTGGATCGCGCCGAGTTGTCCGTCCACGAACTCCAGCAGATCACCACCCTCGTTCAGTCGCGCATTTCCACCCATCTCGCCCTGCTCCAGGACGCCGGCCTCGTCCAATCGCGTCGCGCAGGAAAGCGTGCATTCTATCGCATTTCCATTTCCGACGACCCGCACCTGGCTGAGAACATCCAACTCGCCCGGCGGGCCGCCTCGGAACTCGGCGAACACGAGGCCGATGCTACGAACCTGCGCCGGGTGATCGCCCAGCGCGAAAACCAGGCTCAGCTCCTCTTCAACCAGGTCGCTGGCCGTTTCGACCGGTCCTATGGCCCCGGCCGCTCATGGCAGGCCTTCGGCCAACTCCTACTCCGGCTTCTCCCGCCTTTGACCGTCGCCGACCTCGGATCCGGCGAAGGTCTCCTGAGCGAGTTGCTCGCCCTTCGCTGCCGCTCCGTCATCGCCGTCGACAATTCCGAAAAGATCATCGCGTTCGGTGCGGACAAGGCCCGGAAAGCCGGCCTCAAAAACCTGGAGTTCCGACTGGGCGATCTGGAAGCGCCGCCGATTGACCCGGCATCCGTCGACGTCGTGGTACTCAGTCAGGCGCTCCACCACGCCCAGAATCCCGAGCGCGCCATCCGCTCGGCCTATGGGATCCTCAAGCCTGGCGGCACGCTGCTCGCGCTGGATCTGCGGCGGCATTCTTTCGAGCAAGCCCGCCAACTCTACGGCGATCATTGGCTGGGGTTCACCGAGAGCGACCTTACCCGCTGGCTCGAGGAAGCCGGTTTCCAAGACGTCGATGTCTCGGTCGTCGCCCGCGAGGAGCAGCCACCCCACTTTCAGACCGTGCTCGCCATGGGCCGAAAATAGGCCCCCGATTTCGTCCTGACCCGCCGACTCTTCACTGTGTTTCCGGCTGCATTCGACCGAGGAGTTGGGGCAGGCTCGGTCCATGCCAGCCACCCGATTCGCTCTCGCCGCCTTTGCCACCCTGTTCAGCGCTCATCTTGTCGCCTCAGCGGCGGTCGGCGTCGGAGCATCCCCCCTCCCCAGCGCCACGGTCCTCCTCGATGGTACCCGCGAGACCCTGGATGCCAAGTGGACCTACTGGGAAGGACCCCGCTTCAAGTCCTCGCTTCCCATCAAGTGGCAGATCGTCCCCGATCCGGTCGACCCCGGCACGTCGGTCATGACCGACGATCCCGCTGCCGCGGGTGGGGTTTACGGTGCCGCCGACATCGTGACCAAGGAGGCGTACCGGGACTTCCGACTTCATATCGAATTCCTTGTCATGAAGCCGGGCGGAAACAGCGGTGTCTACCTTCAGAACCGCTACGAAATCCAGGTGCTGGACGGCGACAAGACCAGCCATGGCATGGGCGCTGTCATCAACGAAACCCCCTCCCCGTACCACGCCTACAATGGGGTCGGAAAATGGAATGCCTACGACGTCTTCTTCCGCGCGGCCCGCTTCAAGGACGGCAAACGCATCGAAAAGGCGCTCGTCACCGTCTACTTCAACGGCCAAAAGATTCACACCAACCAGTCCATCAATCAGGTGTGGGGCGGACCCAACTCCGGCATCGATGGCGGCAACGACGGTGGCAAGGGCATCACCGACGTCCCGGGCGGTCTCAAACTCCAGGCCGAAGGGCACGACGTGCGCTACCGCAACACCTGGATCAAGCCTCTCGAAATCGCCGCCTTCAACACCGACTTGAAAGACTGATTCTCCAACCCACGCCAGCTCACGGCACCCGGACGAATTCAACATCGAAACTCTGGTCCGCCGTGGGCTGGTAATAGGTCCCCATCAACTGATCCACCTGAGCCAGGTAGGTCAGCCGGTAGATGCTTCCCGGATACCCCACATCCTGAAGTTCCACGAACACGGTCAGCTTTCCCTCGACTTCCTTCGCCTCCGCCAGAGCCACGTGAATCGGCCGCGGATTGAGATACCCGACATCCATGCGACCCGAGGCAGAATCGACGGAGCGCACTTCCAGAATGTAGCCCCCGTCCGGCCGCAACCATCGCCCCACTAGTTTCGCGCCTTTTACCGCGGCGGGCGTACTCGTCGGTGCGCTCCCGGTCACAACGGCCTGCGTCGTCCCCAGGGTGGGACCCGCGTTCGCTGGAGCCTTCGAGCCTGGGTCACCGCACCCGGCGAGAAGCAGCCCCAGCAACGCGCACCCGCTCCGGAACTGAACCCCAGTGAGCATGGGAAACCGATGTAACGCCGTGGATTTCAAGGTAGCCATGGATGCTCCCCGGACTCTTCCCGCTCCGGAACCCGTCTGGCAGCCCAAACTTCAGATAGGATCTCACCGCGACAGGTGCGGGAGTTTGAAGCTTGCCGGGCCGCAACGAAGCTGGGGACGCTTCCGAGTCCCCGTTCCACCAGGTGAAACCAGCATGCCGCCACAGTCGCCCGGGATGGAAAGTCCTCCCACTGACCCGAATCGTGGCCTGCGCCGCCATGGTTGGCGGGGGCCCGATCCAGGCCGCCGAAGTGGAACCTCTTCAGCCCTTTCTTCGTTCCACCCGTTTGAACCCACCCTCGGCTCCGGTCGGGCCTACCCTGTTTCACCGCCTCCCGCCCGAGCTGACCGGCATCCAAGTCATCCATGAGTTCCCGCGAACCGGTTCCGCCGAATTATTCCAGGACCAGGGCGCCGGTGCCGGGGTCTGTCTGGGCGACTTCGATGGCGATGGTTGGCCCGATGTCTTCGTGACCCGCTACGACCGTGGAAATCGCCTTTACCGCAATCTCGGTCGATGGCGATTCGAAGATGTCTCCCGTGCCGCCGGAATTGAGGCGACCGGTCGATGGTGCAGCGGTGCGACCGCCGCCGATGTCGACCAGGACGGCGACCTCGACCTCGCGGTCACCGTCTTCAACGCGCCGAATCTCCTGTTCGTCAACGCTGGCAACGGACAATTCACCGAGCGGGCCCAGGAACTCGGATTCGGATTCTCCGGGGCCAGCGTGATGTTCGCGTTTGCCGACTACGACCGCGACGGGCGGCTTGATGCGTACCTGGTCACCCACCGTCTGAGCGTCGGGCCGGATCACCGGCTTCCTCGCAGTGGCCAGGAAAGCGTCTCGCGTGCGGTGGTCCAAATCGGCGCCGACCGCCGCGCCCGCGTGAACCCGCGCTACGACGAACTTTTCGAGCTGATGGACAAGGGACCCGGGCGGGTCGAGCTCTTCATCGCCGGCCAGCGCGATCCGTTGCTCCACAACTTGGGCACCACCGGCTTCACCAACGTCGCCGCCGCCGCCGGCATTCACGGAACGGACGTTGGGCTCGCCGCCACCTGGTGGGACTACGATGGCGACGGCTTCCCCGACCTCTACGTCAGCAATGACTACAAGGGTCCGGACCGTCTCTACCGTAACCTTGGCAAGGGTACCTTTCGCGATGTCGCCAATCGGGTACTTCCTCACGTGCCCCTCTCCTCGATGGGCACGGATGTCGCCGACATCAACAACGACGGGCATATGGATCTGTTCGCGACCGAGATGGCAGGGTCCAGCAGACAGCGTCGCATGATGATCCTGGACGATCCGCGGGACCGGTGGTTCTTCCAAAGCGCGTCGCCCAAACAAATCCCCCGCAACGCCCTCTACCTCGCCACCGGCACCGATCACGTCCTGGAAGTTGCCCATCTTGTCGGCCTCGCCCACACCGACTGGACTTGGTCCCCCAAATTTGGGGATTTCGACAACGACGGTTGGGTGGATCTCTTCATCGCCAACGGCATGTCGCGTGACTTCGTGAATGCCGACCTCCTCCGCGCCTTCCGCGATCGCGGCAATCGAAACTGGAAGGAAACCCCGCCGTTGCGCGAAGCCAACCTCGCCTTCCGCAACCGGGGCGATCTCGCCTTTGAGGAGTCGGGCGCGAGCTGGGGATTGAACCAACTCACCGCGAGTTTCGGAGCCGCCGTCGGAGACCTCGATCGCGACGGTGACCTTGATCTCATCGTGATGAACTTCGGTGAACCGCTTTCAGTCTTTCAAAACAACTCCACGCAAGGGCATCGGCTGCTCGTCCGGCTTCGTGGCCGGTCTGGCAACACCTGGGCCATTGGCGCCTCGGTTCACGTCCGGACGGCCAACCTCTCCGTCTCCCGCACTTTGGGTCTCGCCAGCGGATTCCTCTCGGCCAACGAACCCGTTCTGCACTTCGGGCTCGGCGAAGACTCCGTCGTCCAACAACTCACGGTGACGTGGCCCCAAGGAGCCCAATCCACATTCACCCACCTGGCGGCCAACCGGTTCTACGACATCACCGAACCCGACACTGTCCTCGCTTCATCACCACCGTCGCCATCCCCGATTCCGATACGGTTCCACGCCGTGCCCGCCCCCGAAGGGCTCCGCCATCGCGAAACCGAATTCGACGATTTCGACCGGGAACCCCTGCTGCCGTGGAAACTTTCCCAGCTCGGCCCGGGCATCGCCGTCGGGGATGTCGACCGGGATGGCACCGATGACTTCTACCTGGGCGGTGGTGCAGGACACGCGGGGCAGTTGGCCCTTCGCGCTCCCGGCCAAGCTCCTCGCCTCTCCACTCAACCCGTCTGGCTGCCGGACGCACCCGCCGAGGACTTGGGCGCGCTCCTGTTCGATGCCGACCGCGACGGTGACCTGGACCTGTTTGTGGTTTCGGGGGGCGTGGAATGCGCCGCGAACGATCCCTGCCTTACCGACCGTCTCTACCTCAACGACGGGACAGGCCGTTTCTCGAAAGCCCCCGCCGAGAGCCTCCCTGACCTCCGGGATTCCGGAACCGGTGTGGCGGCGGGCGACATCGACCAGGATGGGGATCTGGATCTGTTCGTCGGCGGCGGCACTGTCCCCGGACACTTCCCCACGGCCGCGCTGAGCCGGTTGCTGCTGAATGACCAGGGCCGATTTCGCGACGCCACCGACACCCATGCGCCCGCGTTGGGGACCCTTGGCAGAGTCACCTCAGCGCTTTGGTCCGACTTCGACAACGACGGGGCGTTGGACTTGATGGTCCTTCAGCACTGGGGGTCGATCCGTCTCTTTCGGAACGTCCAGGGCCGTCTCGAAGACGTCACCGAATCCGCCGCGTTGTCGGACCTGACCGGTTTCTGGAATGGCGTCGCCGCCGGGGATGTCGACGAGGACGGCGATCTGGATTACGTGGTCACCAACCTCGGCTGGAACACACCGTATCGGGCGAGCCCAAGTCATCCGGTCCTGGCGTATCATGGCGTGTTTGACGAGACCGGAACTCGCCACTTTGTCGAAGCCCAGTTCGAAGGTTCCACCGTCTATCCCACCCGTTCCCTTGATGCCCTGTCGAAAGTCCTTCCCGGGTTGCGCGCCCGCTTCGGGACCTACCAATCCTACGCCATGGCCCCCCTGACCGACGTGCTCACGCCGGCTTCCCTTGCCGCCGCACAGCGATACGAGGTCCGGCATTTGGAGTCCGGAATCCTACTCCAACAGGCCGCCGGCCGGTTCCGATTCCAATCCCTTGCTCGACTCGCCCAAGCCGCTCCCGCCTTCGCTCCCGCCCTCCTCGACGTCAACGCCGATGGACACCTCGATCTCGTGCTGGCCCAGAATTTCTTCGGATCACCGCCGGAGTCGGGACGGATGCATGGCGGCCTGGGACTCCTTCTTCATGGAAACGGCCGGGGCAATTTCAAACCAGCCTCGCCCCGAACCAGCGGCATCGTGGCGGCCGGAGACGCCAAATCTCTGGGAATCATCGACCTGAACGACGACGACCATCCGGACCTGCTTTTCGGCATGAACAACGATGTCCCCCTGCTGTTCATCAACCGACCAGCGACTGGGGAACGTCGCCTCCGTGTCAGCCTGCGGGGTCGTCCTGGAAATCCAACGGGTGTCGGCGCCCGCGTCACCCTCCACCTGACCCACGCCAGAGCGCGCATCGCCGAGGTTCACGCCGGTGGAGGGTTCGTCTCCCAGTCCACTCCGAATGTGTCGTTTGGGCTGGGAGGCACCGACCAAGTCCAACGCGTCGACGTTCGCTGGGCGTCTGGTCACACCACGTCGGTGAGGTTGGCGCCTGAAACGACGCGGGTCGAAGTTACGGAATGAAGGAGCACGGATTTAATCGAACCGCCGCGCCGTGGCTTGAGTTGAACTGAATTGAATTGAATTGAATCAAGCGAGCGCCAGCGGTCCGGCTTCGCATTGCTTGGGATTCCCGAACGCCTTCAGGTCATGCCCGAAAGCATGCGCCACCGACAGCCATAGGCGATTGTGGGGAACATTTTCGAAGCGCAGGGACCGGCCCGTCTTGAACCCCAGCCCGCCGCCAACCAGTACGAACGGGATGTTGTCGAGGCTGTGGCTGTTGCCTTTCCCCAGCTCATTCGTCCAGAGAATCGTCGTGTGATCCAGCAGGGTCCCCTCACCACCCGGCTCCGGCACCGCATCCAGCTTTCGCGCGAGAGCCGCCAATTGTTCACACACCCACACGTTGATTTTGATGAGCTTCTCCAGAGATCCCTCATTCAGATCCGGGTCGTGCGAGAGGGAATGATGCCCTTCCTCAATCCCCAGCCAGCGCATTCGCGCCCCGCCCACCGAGTTGGTGAACTGCAATGACGCCACCCGCGCCATGTCGTTCGCGAACGCGTTCACCAGAAGATCGGACTGCATCGCTGTGACCCGCGGCATCTCGTCGTTCTCCGTTGAAACACCGGCTTCCAAGGCCGGTGCGGCATGCTCGAGCTTCTGCAGGGCAGATTCCTTCAGCTCCTCCTCCATCTCGCGGACAAACGTCGTGTGCTTTTCCAGCATCGCCTTGTCCTCCTTCGCCACCTTCCGGCCGAGCCGGTTCAGATCGTCCCGGACCTCATCCAGAATGCTCCCTAACACTTCGCGATCCTGGACCTGCCCGTAGAGCTTTTCGAAAACCTCGTAAGGATCCGAAACCGGTGCGACCGGCTGGTTCGGCCCCGCATAGGTCCATCGCGTCCAGGGATCCGCCCGGTGCGGCACGGCCACGCCCAATTCCAGCGAACCAAATCGGGTCCGTGTGCCCGGTCGCCCCTGAAGAAACTGCTTCAATTCCTGGTCGATCGACGGACCACTCGCCCATCCCGCCGGCGTGTCGGACCCACCCTGGATGTTGCCCGGAAACAGCTCGATCGCTGTCAGCAGACAACTCATGCCTCGCATGTGCCCATCGCCGTCGCCGCGAATCTTGTTGGAGAGCCCCTTGAGGATGAGCGTCCGGCTCTTGAAGGCCTCCAGCGGTGCCAGGATGCGCTTGAACTGGAAGGATTCCCCCTCCTGATGCGGCCAGAACTCGGTGGGCACAGTCCCGTTCGGAGAGAACACAAAGATCATCCGTTGCTTTCCCGCCTGGGCCGTGGTCGCCCTTAAGCTGGGCAATCCCGCCAGAAACGGAACCGCGGCGGCGGATAACCCGAGATCACGAAGGAAGTGTCGGCGTGTGGTCAGGTTCATGGTGTCGAGCTGAGTTGTGTTCCAAATCCTTGTCCGGCCGTCAAAACCGCCAAATCCACCAGGAGCCGACGGATATGATGCCCCCCTTCGGCGAACCCCGTGTCCAACCGTTCCAAGGTGTCCGGCCCATACGCCGCGGGCGGCTGTTTGATCGTGTGCTGAAAGAGTTGCCGCACGAATCCACGCCGGGCTTCCGCGCTCTTGGCCGCATGCCCCGCCAGGTCTCTCGCGCTCCGCAGCGGCACCACGTCGCCATCCACCGTTGTGTAGTCCGCCGACGCGTTCACCGGCTTCGCGTTGTCCTCCGTGCGAAATCGGCCGACCGCATCGAAATGTTCCAGACTGAAGCCCAGCGGGTTGATCGTCGCGTGACATCCCATGCATGTGTCGCTCTTGGTCAGTTCCGTCACCTTTTCGCGCATCGTAAGCGACGGATCAAATCGGTCGTCCATGAACACAATCGCCATCGGCGGCGGCTTCAGGAAGCGTCCCAACACGTTCCGCGTTAGAAACACCCCCCGATGAATCGGCGACGTCGACCGGTGATACGCCAGCACGGACAGCAGGAAGGGGTGGGTGAAAATACCGGCGCGCTCTGTCGGATCACACGCCACCCGCACCCATGGGTCCGCCCCCGCCGTCGCCTCGAATTTTAGCCCGTAGAAATCCGCCAGCCGGCGGTTCACCAGGAGATAGTCCGCCAGCAGCAGTTCCCGATAATCGGAACCCTCGCTCCACACGACGCGGTCGACGAAGGCCTCCATCGACGCCCGCAGGTCGGCCACCAGGGCTTCGTCGAAGCCCGGAAAGGCTTTGGCGTCCTTGCTCACGTCATCGGCTTCCTCCATCCGAAGCCAATGATGGAAGAAATCCCGCAGCTTCGCCCGGGTGCGCGCATCGCCCATCATTCGTTCGGCCTGAGCTCGCACCGCTTCCGGACTGCGCAGTTCCCCGCGCCCAGCCGCCTCCAGCAACACGGCGTCTGGCATCGAATCCCAAAGACTCAGGGCCAGCCGCGTGGCCACCCGGTAGTCCCCGAAGTCTTCGCCGAGTTCCGGATACAGGAATCGCGGCGACTTCAGCACCAGCATCACCACCCGCTTCATCGCCTTCTCCGGGTTCGACTCGGCCTCGAATTGTCGCTCGACGTAACTCGCCCGCAGCTCGGAGGTCAGCGGTTGGCGAAACGCCCGCTCGGCAAACTTCACGGCAAATTTCTTCACTGATTCCGTCCAGTTCGTTGCCCCCTCCTTGGCCCCTGTCAGTCCCTCCAACCGCGCCACCACGCCATTCGCCGTTTCCACCGCCGCCCGCGTCGTCGCTTCGTGCCAGGCTTTCGACACGGCCGTTCCCCGCTCGTAGCCGGAACTGCCATCGTCCGGAGGAAACGGCGTTCCCACCACGAAGACACTTGAGGACGTCTCCGGTGCAAGATGCTCAGCCCCCAGCACCGACCACACCCCATGCGGCGGTTTCCATTCGAGACGGAGGGACGCGACCGAATCCTTGAACTTGAAGAAATCCACCCGCATCGGGTAGCTCCGGCCACCCAGGAGATAAAGCCGCGCCGTGCCCACCCGCGCTTCGGCACCTGCACTCACCCACAGGTCCACGGTCGCCGGCTGCCGCCGTGCGTCGCTGTCGTCCCGACGATTCGAGTCGCCCGCCAAAAGATCCGAATTCAGGTACAACCGGGCCCCGTTCGGTGTCGTGAGGCGAAATTCGTAAAACCCCGTGTCCGGCGCCAGCAACGAACCGACCCAGGCGATGGAAAACTGGTCCTGAGTCACCCCGTCGACCGGTGCATCGGCGCCGAAATTGAAGTCCACCGATTCGTCGATTCGTTCCAGGACCTTTCGGTCCTTCTTGTTCATGCCATTCGACTGGAAGTACTCCGCCTGCAAGCCGCCCTTCGCCGCCGCCTGCCGAACGGTTCGAAAACCGCCGAACAGATCCGCCACGGACTCGCGGTACTGCCGGTTGGTGAGCCGGGCGAGTTCGACCCGGGGCGGGTTGTTCCGGGCCCGGGCCTGGGGTGAATAAAAGGCATTGAAGATGTACGCCGCCACCACCTCCGCATCCTCGCCGACGCAGGTACCGGGCTTGTCCTCCGGCATGGTCCTGGCGATCAGTTTCGCCAGGGATTCCACAGAACGCTCCCCGTAGAGTGGCTCGTCATGTTGGTCGGCAACCCCCTCCCCCTTGGCCCCGTGGCAGGACAGGCATTGCTCCCGATAAAGGAGCGCACCCCGATCGGTCGCCGTCCCCAGCGTCGGGTGGACAAACGGGACAAACGTATCGACCGCTGGGCACACACCCAAACCGGCAACGCACCACGCACAAACCAGCATCCAGATTCGTCGCTTCATCAGATTAACTCTCGCTAATATGGCAAAGGTTCTTGCCGACACAACCCCGGAGAAACCTCCGCCCCCAGTCCGAAACCCCGGGCTTTGCAGGCTCCCCGGTCTCGGGTAATCCCGGGCGGTGCATCTCCGTTTCGCTCACGCCCTCTTCCTCGGCGTCGCCGCCCCGCTGGTGAAGGGCTCGACCGCCTCATCATCCTCGCCGACAACGACGCCAACGGATCTTTCGAATCCCGAAAGGTCTTCGCCGAAGGTCTCAACCTCGTCAGCGGGTTCGAGGTCGGCTACGGCGGTGTCTTGGGTGGGCGCCTCGCCGGAACTGCTGTTCATCCCCGACCGTGACCGCGACGACGTTCCCGACGGATCACCCCAGGTGCTGCTCAATGGCTTCGGGTATCAGGACACTCACGAATGCCTGAACAGTTTCCTTTGGGGTCCCGACGGGTGGCTCTACGGCATCCAAGGCGTCTTCAACCTCGCCCACATCGGCAAGCCCGGCGCTCCCGAGGATCAGCGACAGGAACTACGCGCCGGGGTCTGGCGTTATCATCCCGTCCGGCATGAGTTTGAAGTCTTTGCCCACGGCGGCAGCAACCCCTGGGGTCTCGACTTCGACGCCGGCGGTCAGCTCTTCATGACCCATTGCCGCAGCTACGGGGGCCGCGGCGGCACCACCCACGTTCTTCAGGGCGGACAGTTCTGGAATCAGGCCAACGCGAACTACGCCCCCTTCATCATCGCCGCACCGCCCACCGAATTTCCCGGCTTCCGCAATTACCTCCTTGCTTCGGCCCGCTACGACCACGGCGCCGGTGGCGCCGGCGCCCCCGGAACCGACGCCATCTACGGCGGTCATTTCCACGTCGGCACGATGATCTACCTGGGAGACAACTGGCCCACCGAATACCGCGGCCGATTGTTCACCCACAACCTCCACGGCCATCAGATCAACCAACAGGTCAACCGCCCCTGGGGTTCCGGCTTCGACACCGTCCACGCCGGCCAGGACCTGTTCTTCTGCAGCGACCCCGCCTACGTCGCCCTCGACCTTCAATACGGCCCTGACGGTGCCGTTTATTTCATCGATTGGTACGAGCCACAACATTGCCACAACCCCAACAACGAACGCTGGGACCGCGGCAATGGCCGGATCTATCGCCTCCAGTGGGACGCCACCTACCAACCCTCCCGCACCCGCACCCGTCTCGACCTCAGCAGCCCCGCCGAGCTCGTAGAACTCCATGGCCATCCCAACGATTGGTACGCCCGCACCGCCCGCCGGTTGCTCCACGAACGCGCCGTCGCCGGCACCTTGCCCCAGGAAATCTTCCCCGCCCTAGGTGGCATCTTCTCCACCCACCTCGACCCCGCTATCCGCCTGCGCGCCCTCTGGACGATCCACGCCCTCGGGCATTTCACGGAGCAGGTTTCCGAACGCGCCCTCAACGATCCGGACGAATACGTCCGCGGCTGGGGCATTCAACTCGCGGCCGATGACCGTCAACTTTCTCCCGCCCAGCTCGCCGCCTTCCAACGCCTTGCCCAGGACGACCCCTCCCAGGTGGTGCGACGCCATCTCGCCTCCGCGCTTCACCGCCTCCCCGCTCAAGACGCCTGGCCCCTGATCGAGCGCCTCGCACGGAATGGCGAGGACCGCGAATCCCTCCCGGTCTTCATCCGGTTGCTGGATGAACCCGCGCTCCGACCCGCCGCCCTGGGCGTGCTGGCCCGCTTCGACAGCCCCGAGATTCCCGTGGGCCTGATCGAGCGCTTCGGGGTTCTACCCCAGGATTAACGGGCCGCCGTCCTCAACACCCTCACCAGCCGCCCCTCCTTCGCCCTCGCCCTTCTCCAGGCTGTCGCATCCGGCAAGATCCAGCGCGACCAGGTCACCGCCTTTCACGTCCGCCAATTGGCCAATTTGAAGAACCCCGCCGTCGACCGCCTCGTCGCCAGTACCTGGGGACGCATTCAACAGACGCCGGCCGAAAAGCAGGCTCTCATAGCCACCCTAGAAAAGACCTTCGACGATGCACCGCTCTGGGCCTACGACGGCAATGCCGGACGCGAACATTTCAAGAAGATCTGCGCTTCCTGCCATGTCCTGGGTCAGGATGGCGTGCGAGTCGGTCCTGAGCTCTCCGGATCTGGAAAGAACGGGATTCGCTACTATCTCGAAAACGTCCTCGACCCCAATGCCGTCATCGGCACTGACTTCCAGGCCACGATCGTCGAAACAAAATCGGGCGACACAGTCTCCGGCCTGATCGTCCAGGAAACGACCAGCGCCGTCACACTTCGCACCACCACCGAGCCACGCGTGATCGCCAAGTCCGACATCGTCGATCGCACCACCAGCCAGCTTTCCCTCATGCCCGAAGGGCTCCTCGAATCCCTGCCTCCCCGAGAACAAATCGAACTCCTGAAGTACCTCACCAGCCACTAATCCCATGCCTGCCTCCCCGGCTACTATCTGCGTCGTCTGGCACCCCGCTGCCTCGGAAATCTGCCAGAGCCTCGCATCCGAGATCTTCAATTGGTTCCGACTCCCTGACGGCGATGGCATCCCCGTCCGCTACCGAAGCGAATCGTCCCCTGAAGAACCCGGCGGCCCACCCCCCAACCTCCCCGACCCCGCCGGCGGCTGGCAATGGATCGTCGTCCTCGCCGAAGACCACATGGTCGCCGATCCCGTCTGGCGCAACTGGCTCACCCAGCTGGCCAATGAACCCAATCAACACCTCCGCCGCATCTTCCCCGTCGCCCTCAGCGCCAATGCCTACAACCTCCCCGGCGCCGTCCGACAGCTGAACTTCCTACGAACCGCCGATATCCCGCCCGGCGCCGACACCCCGAAAGCCAAGGCCAATGCCCTGACCCCCCGACTGCTCAAGGACCTCACCGAGTCCTTCTGTCGCGTGGTCGCCGGAGTCGACGACCCATCCGATGTCGCCGCGGCCGAAAACCCCATGGCCGGCGCCAAGGTCAAAGTCTTCCTCAGCCACGCCAAAGCCGACTCTGTTGTCGAAGCCCGTCAACTTCGCGACTATCTGTACCGCGAAACCCAGCTCGCGGCTTTCTTCGACGAAAACGACATCGCCCTCGGCTATGACTTCGGCGATGTGCTCGAGCGCGCCCTCAGCCCTGGCGAGACCGCCGCCTTGATCGTCCTGCAAAGCGATGCTTACGCCTCCCGGCCCTGGTGCCGCCGCGAAGTGCTGGCCTTCCGCCGCCCCCGCCCCCTGGTCCCGGGCCAAGGCTCCGGCATCTGGAGCATGAACCCCACCCTCGTTGTCCAGACAATGCAGGGGCCCACCCTCAGCCGGACCATCGCCGAACTCGGCACGGCTCCATGCATCCGTTGGGATGCCGGACGCGAGGCAGTCATCGTCACGACCCTTCTGCGCGAGGTGCTCCTGGCCGCCTTCCACCTCGGACTCGCCCGCCAGGTGCCGCCGGCTCCCGGTCGCGTGGTCATCAACTGGCGACCGGATATCCCCAGTCTCCGACGTCTCCAAACGCTCTGGCCGAAAGACGCACAGGATTCCATTCCGCTTCAGGAAGTGGTGTACCCCCAGCACAGCGTCCCACGCCTCGAACTCGACGCCCTTCAATCGTTCTTCCCCGAGCTCACGTTCACCGCGCTTACAGAAGGCGGCGCCTCCGCCCTACTCACCTCCACTCCGGCCAACCTCACCCCTGTCTCCACAGCCGATTCACCGTCCCCCCTCCCGCTCCAGGATCGCGTCATCGGCCTGTCCATCTCGGAATCCGACGAACTCGCGTCCCTAGGCTTCGCCCGGGAACACCTTCGCGAAGCCCTCCTCACTCTCAGCCAGCCCCTGCTCCGGGTGGGCGCCGACCTCGCCTACGGCGGTCATCTCAACGATCCGGAAAACTCCTTCACCCGCGATCTCATCTACCTCATCGCCGGCGAACAACGCGACGCCGGCAGCCCCACCGCCCCCAACGCCCGCCCCATCGGCCGCCTCTACAACCCCCAACCCTGGCCGTACTACACCAATATCAGCGTCGCCGACGAAGCCCGCTGGATCGACGTCTGCACCTTCGTCCGCATTTCCCAGGAAATGGCCGGACTCAGCAACGACGCCGCCAAGGGACTCCAGGAGGTCCTCGCATCACCCGCCGCAGGGGAACCGTCCATCCGGGAGGCCTTCAACCGGGCCCTTGTCAATTCCACCATGCGCCGACTGATGGTCCACGGCATCCCCGTCGCCGGCACACCTCACTTCCGCCGCCCGCGCCTCGCCGCCACCATCCTGCTCGGCGGCAAAACCCAGGGTTTCAGTTCCGTCATCCCGGGCATCTTCGAGGAAGCCCTCCACGCCCTGCGCCAGGGGATCCCAATCTACCTGCTCGGTGGCTTCGGCGGCGCGGCCGCCCGCCTGGCCGAATACCTCCAAGGCCACGACTCCGAAGCCCTCCAGCTCGAGTTCCTCCGCCTCCCCCAACCCGGGCGCATCGGCCAACCCGCACAAGCCTCGTCCCTCCCCCGGATCGAAGCCGGCTTTCGCGACTTCCGGGTCCCCAATGGCGCCATCGCCCCGCAGGCGGCTCTCGCTGAACTCCGGCGCCTTCTCGACCAGGCCCGCTCCAGCCAGGGGAAATCGCTGAACAACGGCCTCGGCCCCGAGGAAAACCGTCTCCTGTTCTCGACTCAGGACACCCTGGCTGCCGCGCGCTTAATCCAGACCGGCCTCCTGCGGGCCATCGCCGCCCCCAAACCCGTCTGACCTTCGACCCCATTCCCCGCTGGCCCGTCCAACAACCATCCGTCCCCATCCCCATCATGCCGTACCGAATCGCTGGGATCGGAGAGATTCTCTGGGACCTGCTTCCCGAGGGCCACCAACTCGGCGGTGCCCCGGCCAACTTCGCCTACCCCTTCGCCAGTGCCCAGGCCTTCTCCCACCAACCCGGACTCCCGGTCGACATCGTCGACACGGTCGGGGCTGGAGACGCGTTCACCGCCGCCCTCACCCTGGGGCTTCTCGCCGGACGACCCCTGGACGAGATCAACCCGTTCGCCAATCAGGTCGCCCGTCATGTGTGCGCCCATGCCGGCGCCACCCCACCCCTCCCACCCGCCCTCGCCAACCGCTTCCGAGCTCCATGAATCCCCTGCTGTTCCCTGTCCTCATCGTGGCCTTGCTCATGGTGATAAGCCCCCACGCCCAACCCGCCGCCCCTACCTTCAACGAACCCTGGCGGCCCCAGTTCCATTTCACCCCGGAACGGAACTGGATGAACGACCCCAATGGCCTGGTGTTCTTCGAAGGCGAATACCACCTCTTCTACCAATACAATCCCTTCGGCGATCAATGGGGCCACATGAGCTGGGGACACGCCATCAGTCGTGACCTCGTCCGTTGGGAACACCTCCCAGTCGCCCTCCCCGAAACGAATTCGGTCATGGCCTTCTCGGGAAGCGCTGTCGTCGATCACCAAAACACCAGCGGCTTCGGTTCGCCGGGAAAACCGCCCCTGGTCGCCATCTACACCGCCCATCACACCGATCGCCCCCTCCAAAACCAGTTCATCGCCTACAGCACCGACCGCGGCCGTACCTGGACAACGTACGAGGGAAACCCGGTGCTCGACATTGGCGCCGCCGATTTCCGCGATCCCAAGGTCTTCTGGCATGAGCCTTCCGAGCGCTGGATCATGACCGTGGCCTGGCCGGTTGAACGCAAGATTCGCTTCTACGCCTCCACCAATCTGAAGGCATGGTCCCACCTCAGTGACTTCGGACCCGCCGGTTCCACCCAAGGCATCTGGGAATGCCCCGACCTCTTCCCCCTGCGCATCGAAGGCGGCGCCAAAGGCGATCAGGCCTGGGTCCTCGTCGTGAATGTCGGCTCCGGCGCCCCGGCCGGTGGCTCCGGATGCCAGTACTTCGTCGGCCGATTCGACGGCACCCGCTTTGTCCGCTCCACCATCCCAGGCAGCAAGGGCCCCAGCCCCGCACTCTGGGCTGACTTTGGCCGCGATTTCTATGCCGCCGTCTCCTGGTCCGACATCCCCCCTCGGGACGGACGTCGCATCTGGCTCGGTTGGATGAGCAATTGGGAATACGCCCAGGATGTGCCCACCACCCCCTGGCGAAGCGCCATGACCGTCCCCCGCGAACTGCATCTCCGCCCCACGCCCGTCGGTCTCCGTCTCATCCAGCAACCCGTCCGAGAACTCGAGTCCCTCCGCATCCGCGGCACCTCCCGCACCCTCCGCCGCACCTCCGTCTCCGAAGCCAATGACTGGCTCGACGAAGCCCGGTTCCCCGAAGGTCTCGCCGACCTCACCGTCGCCTTCCAACCCGCCCGAGCCGCAGCCCGCTACGGCCTCGCCATCCAAACCGGTCCCGACGAAGTCACCACCCTTCTCGCTGATCCCGAAACCGGCCATCTCCAACTTGACCGCCGTCGTTCCGGCGAAACCAACTTCCACGGCAAGTTCCCCGAAGTCTTCCAGGCCCCATTCCGCCTCGACCGCGGCCGCTGGAGTGTCCGTGTCCTCGTCGATGCGTCCTCCCTCGAGGTCTTCGTCAATGGCGGCGAAGTCGCCCTCACCAGCCTGATTTTCCCCAAGACCGGCCGGAAGGACCTGCACTTTCGCATCCTCGGCAACGACGACGTCGCCAAGGTCACCTCGCTCGAAACCCACGCCCTCACCCGGTCCTGGCCATGAAATCCCTCGCCGATTGCCGCCTCTACACCTTCGTCGACGTCGGATATCTCCGTGGTCGGGATCCACTCACCCTCGCCGCACGCCTCTGCGACGGCGGAGCCGACCTCATTCAGTTGCGCGCCAAGGACTGGCCCGCCGATCGCGTCGAACGTCTCGCAGCCCAACTCCTTCCGATCTGTGACATGAGCGGGGTCCTCCTCGTCATCAACGATCATCCGGAAGTGGCCGCTCGCATCGGGGCCCCCTTGGCCCATCTCGGCCAGGAAGATTTCTTCGATGCCGGCCGCACCCACGTTTCGGAAGTGCTTCCCCAGAGGGTGAAGGTCCGGATCGGACTGAGTTCCCACGCACCAGAACAAGCCCAACGCGCCCTCGCCGCCGGCGCCGCTTACGTCGCCGTCGGCCCTGTGTACCCCACCCCGACCAAACCCGGACGCCCCGGGGTCACCCTCGAGTATGTGCGCTGGGCTGCGGCGACGATCAACGACCGCCCCTGGTTCGCCATCGGCGGCATCCATGCCGCCAACCTCGACGACATCCTCGAAGCCGGCGCAACCCGCATCTGCATCGTCAGCGCCATCCTGGATTCCCCGGACATCGCCGCGGCCTGCCGCGAGTTCCGTCGGCGACTTCCGTCTGTCGTGTAACGGGCCCCATCCTCCCGCGTGCTGAACCCAGAGTAACCGCGACCGTGCGTCGCCGCTCAGCGACTTCGGCTGCTTCCCCGCTGGCGACGTGCCCACGCCAGTACGGTCAATCCCACCCCGGAAAGCACCGCCCATGAACTCGGCTCCGGCGCGGTGGTGAATTGCGACCCACGGTCAAAGTCCAGGGCCCCGCTTCAACATCCGAACGCATCTCCTCGAAGGAAAAGTACGACGGGCTCGAGGAGCTGCCGCCTCCACCTGTGAGGTTTCCAGTCCAATTTGAGAGTTGTGCGGAAACAATTTCCTCACCCTCATAGGAAACGTCGAAAAAGGCGTGCGCCGAGAATCCAGACGCCCTGAAGTGATTTGCCGTGTTGTAAAGATTCGCCTGAATGAACACAAAACCAGGAGCCGCGACGATCGAGACGCCTCCGATCAGTAGTACAGCGCATAGCTTTCTCATTACGCTCCATTGCGTATCGAGAGCCTCAAGGGTGAGTCAAGCCCGGCCTCTTCATTCCTTAAAATAGTCAACCCGGTGCCCCTCCAAGAACCGTTGCCGTATCCGTCAAATCCGATTCCAGCGAACCCCTCGCCCAACCCTCCGAAACCCGCGGTGCGTGTTCTCCTTCTCCCCCCGGGAGAAGGCCGGGATGAGGGCCGCTCGCGGTCTTCATCGCTCAACGGTTCAGGGTCCCAAGGTGGGAAACCCCTTGCGTCGTTCCTCTCCACGAACTTTACGGGGCCCAACCCTCCGAAACCCGCGGTGCGTGTTCTCCTTCTCCCCCCGGGAGAAGGCCGGGATGAGGGCCGCTTGCGGTCTTCCTCGCTCAACGGTTCAGGGTTCCAACGCGGGAAATTCCTTGCGTCGTTCCTCTCCATGAACCGTGCAATCGTTCCGTTGATTTCCAAAGACTTGCGATTTCTCGGTTCATGGTCCCAATGCGCGGTTTCGAGACCGTGGTTGCTCTCCATGAACCGTCGGCGAATTGAGCCACGAGGTTTTCACCGACCCCCTCACCCCAACCCTCTCCCGAAGGGTGAGGGAGTCGCGCATTACCCGCATCTCCTTGTTAAAGCCCAACCGTCCGAGCCGTCCCAACTC